>ERZ773237.1892-NODE-1892-length-15426-cov-4.960380_pt1 | contig 15426 bp, 9 predicted proteins | sample MGYA00580990_ERZ773237 | MGnify/ENA primary metagenome ERZ773237 (study PRJEB29015, sample SAMEA2737749) | human gut metagenome | biome: human gut; feature: human-associated habitat; material: faeces | place: China | collected 2012 ...
CACCTCGGCGGCGGCGTCCGGACAGGTCCCGAACGACATGCCGCCGTGCCGCACGTTGGGGCACGAGACGTTGACCTCGATCAGCCCCACCTGCTCCTGCCTGTCGATGCGCTCGCAGCAATAGGCGTACTCTTCGACCGAGAAACCCGAAATATTGGCGATGACGGGTTTTCGGAAGAAGGTTTTCAACCGCGGCAGCTCCTCGCGGATCACGGCGTCGATGCCGGGGTTCTGCAACCCCACGGCATTGATCATCCCCGCACCGCACTCGGCGATGCGCGGCGTGGGATTGCCGAAGCGCGCCTCGCGCGTCGTACCCTTGAACGAGAACGACCCGAGGATGTTGATGTCGTAGAACTCGCGGAACTCGTTGCCGTAGCCGAAGGTTCCGCTGGCCGGCACGACCGGATTGTCCAATTTGAGGCCGCAGAGTTCAACCGAAGTATCTGTCATAATTGTGAATTTTGAATTATGAATTGTGAATTGTTCTTACCAGATGATTTCATCCTTGGTAAGGACCGGCCCCTCCTTGCAGATACGTTTGTAGCCGTATTTGGTTTTGCACGAACAGCCCATGCAGGCGCCGAATCCGCACCCCATGCGCTCTTCGAACGACAGCTGGCCGTCCTGCTCCACGGCGTTGTAGAGCGCATGGAGCATCGGCAGCGGCCCGCAGGCGTAAAAGTAATCGAAATCCAGTCCCCGTTCGGCGATGGCCGTCGTGACGAAGCCCCCGACGCCCCGCGAACCGTCGACCGTCGAGACGGCGACCTCGCAGCCCAGCGCGCGGAACTCCTCCTCGTAGAAGACCTCCGACGCGGTGTTGAAGCCCAGCACCACCTGCACGGGCTTTCCTTCGGCGAGGAGTTTTTTCGCCAGGTTGTAGAGCGGCGGCACGCCCACGCCGCCCCCGACGAGCAGGGGTCTCCGCGCGTCGTTCTTCGTCGAGAATCCGTTGCCCAGACCCGTCAGCAGGTCGAGCGTTTCGCCCGGCAGCATGCGGCTCATCTGCTCCGTTCCCCCGCCCACGACCTTGTAGATCAGCGCAATCGAACGGTTATCGTAATCGCAGATCGAGATAGGGCGGCGTAAGTACTTGCCCTCCAGCGCAATATTGACGAACTGCCCCGGCGCCGAGATCCACTGCGTATCGCCCGCGAGGGTCATGCGCCACACCGCGTCGGTCAGGGGCTCGTTCGTGAGAATCTTATAGATGCCTTTCTTATACATAATTTTTTCAGCACTTTTGATCCGGCAAAAGTGTCCAAAACCGGCCCGACGATCGCCTTCGCCTACTTCATGCGACCTAACGCTGGAAACGGGCGCCTATTCGCGGGTTTGCAAGCAAACCGGCCCCGTTTCTCGCGCTTTTAGTCCGCATTCCGTTGACGGCTCCGGCGTCTTGTCGGAATTTTATTTCGAATCAATAGTCGAAACGCGCAGCGTGATCTCCTCCAGCACATCCAGCAGCACCTTCACCGTCTCCAGCGCCGTGAAGACCGTCACGTTGTTCTCGACGGCCGTGCGGCGTATTTCGTAACCGTCGAGGCGCGTGTTGTGCTGGTTGATGTCGATGGTGTTGATCACGTAGCTGACATGCCCCTGACGCAGCGCCTCGATGATCTCGTTGCTGCCCTCGTTGAGCTTGCGGCGCGTACGGGTGCGGATGCCGTGCGCCCGCAGGAACTCGGCGGTCCCGGTCGTCGCCTCGATGTTGAAGCCCAGGTCGTAGAACCGCTTCACCAGCGGAAGCGCCTGCTCCTTGTCGTGGTCGGCGATCGTCACGAAGATCGTTCCGTAGTTCGAGACGTGCATGCCCGTGGCCTGCAACGCCTTGTAGAGCGCGCGCGTCAGTTTGTCGTCGTAGCCGATGGCCTCGCCCGTCGATTTCATTTCAGGCGAGAGATACGAATCCATGCCGCGGATCTTGGCGAACGAGAAGGCCGGAGCCTTGACGTACCAGCGCTCCTTCTCACGACCGTAGACCTCCGTGATGCCCTGCTCGCGGAGCGACTTGCCCAGAATCACCTGCGTGGCGATGTGGGCCATCGGCACGCCCGTGGACTTCGAGAGGAAGGGCACGGTGCGCGACGAGCGCGGGTTGACCTCGATGACGTAGACGTCGTCCTCGCCGGCGACGATGAACTGGATGTTGTACAGGCCGACGATACCGATCCGAAGGCCCAGCTTGACCGTATAGTCGATGATCTTGTCCTTGGCCTTCTGGCTCACGCTGAAGGTCGGATAGACGCTGATCGAGTCGCCCGAGTGGATACCCGTATGCTCGACATGCTCCATAATGCCGGGGATGAAGACCTCCTTGCCGTCGCAGATGGCGTCCACCTCCAGCTCCTTGCCCATGATATAGCGGTCGACCAGCACCGGCGAATCCTCGTTGACCTCGACGGCCGTCTGCAGGTAGTGGCGCAGGCGCTCCTCGTTCGAAACGATCTGCATGGCACGGCCTCCGAGCACATAGCTCGGACGCACCAGCACCGGGTAGCCGATGCGGGCGGCGGCCTTCACGCCGGTCTCGATGTCGGTGACGGCCTCGGCCTCGGGCTGCGGGATGCGCAACTCTTCCATGATCTTTTCGAAGCAACCGCGGTCTTCGGCGTTCCTGATCGCCTGCGTATCGGTACCGATAATGGGCACGCCCAACTGCGCCAGCGGCTCGGCCAGGTTGATGGCCGTCTGTCCGCCGAGCGACACGACGATCGCCTTCGGTTTTTCGAGGTGGATGACGTTCATCACGTCCTCGACCATCAGCGGTTCGAAATAGAGCTTGTCGCTGGTAGTGTAGTCCGTCGACACGGTTTCGGGGTTGTTGTTGATGATAATCGCCTCGTAACCGGCCTCGCGGATCGACCAGATGGCATGCACGGTCGAATAGTCGAACTCCACGCCCTGGCCGATACGGATCGGGCCCGAGCCGAGCACCACGATCTTCTCCTTATCGCTCACAACCGACTCGTTCTCGTCCTCGTAAGTCGAGTAGAAATAGGGCACATAGGAGCTGAATTCGCTGGCACAGGTGTCGATCATCTTGTAGACGGGGAAGAGGCCGTTCTTTTCGCGCAGCCGGTATACGTCCTGCTGCGAGATGCCCCACAACTGGCCGATGAACTTGTCGCTGAATCCCATGCGCTTGGCATCGCGCAGGGTTTCGACATCCATCGGGTGCGCTTTCACCTCGCGTTCGAATTCGACGATGTTCTTGAACTTTTCGAGGAAGAACATGTCGATCTTCGTATTGTCGTAGATCAGCACCAGGTCGATGCCGTTGCGGATCAACTGCGCGATGGCATAGAGGCGGTCGTCCGTAGCGTCCTTGATGTATTCCAGCAGCTGCGCGTCCGACCAGTCGTCGAATTTCTTGTGGTAGATGTGGCAGACGCCCGTTTCAAGCGAACGCACGGCCTTGAGCAGCGACTCCTCCATCGTGCGGCCGATGGACATCACCTCGCCCGTGGCCTTCATCTGCGTGCCGAGCTTGTTCGACGCGTCGGAGAACTTGTCGAAGGGAAAGCGGGCGACCTTCGTCACGATGTAGTCCAGCGTCGGTTCGAACGAAGCCGGCGTATTGGCGATCCGGATCTCGTCGAGCGTGAGTCCCACGGCGATCTTCGCGCTGACGCGGGCGATGGGATAGCCCGAGGCCTTCGACGCCAGGGCCGAGGAGCGCGACACGCGGGGATTGACCTCGATCAGGTAGTATTTGAACGAGAGCGGGTCGAGTGCGAACTGCACGTTGCAGCCGCCCTCGATCTTCAGTTCGCGGATGATCTTCAGCGCCGAGTCGCGCAGCATCTGGAACTCCTTGTTGGTGAGCGTCTGGCTCGGGGCAACGACGATCGAGTCGCCGGTGTGGATGCCCACCGGGTCGATATTCTCCATGCAGCAGATGCAGATGGCCGTGTCGTTGCGGTCGCGCATCACCTCGTACTCGATCTCCTTATAGCCCTTGATGCTCTTCTCGACGAGCACCTGGTGCACGGGCGAGAGCGAAAGGGCGTTGCGCATCATCTCGCGCAGTTCGGTCTCGTCGTCGGCGAAACCGCCGCCCGTGCCGCCCAGCGTGAAGGCAGGGCGCAGCACCACCGGATAGCCGATCTCCTCGGCCACCGCCACGGCCTCCTCGATCGACATGGCGATGTGCGAAGGAAGCACCGGCTCGCCCAGCGACTCGCACAGCTCCTTGAACAGCTCGCGGTCCTCGGCGCGCTCGATCGACTCGAACGACGTGCCCAGAATTTCGACCTGGCACTCTTTCAGAATGCCCTTCTTGGCCAGCTGCACGGCGAGATTCAGACCCGTCTGTCCGCCCAGCCCCGGGACGATGGCGTCGGGACGCTCGAAGCGGATGATCTTGGCGACGTATTCCAGCGTCAGCGGCTCCATGTAGACTTTGTCCGCAATGTGCGTGTCGGTCATAATGGTAGCGGGGTTCGAGTTGGCGAGGATCACCTCGTAACCCTCCTCCTTGAGCGCGAGGCACGCCTGCGTACCCGCATAGTCGAACTCGGCGGCCTGTCCGATGACGATGGGACCCGAACCGATGACCAGAACCTTCTTGATATCTTTTCTCCTAGGCATTTTTGTGCTCCTCCATTATTTTTGTGAACTTCTTGAACAAATAGGCGCTGTCCTGCGGACCCGAAGCGCTCTCGGGGTGGTACTGCATCGAGAAAACCCGGTCGGCGGCGCACTCCACGCCCTCGGCCGTGCCGTCGAGCAGGTTGACGTGCGTCAGCGTAAGCCCCGTGCCGGCGAGCGAATCGACATCCACGGCGTAGCTGTGGTTCTGGCTCGTGATTTCGAGTTTCCCCGTCACGAGATTCTTCACCGGGTGGTTGGCGCCGCGGTGGCCGAACTTCATCTTGAAGGTCCGGGCGCCGTAGGCCAGCGAAATCAGCTGGTGGCCCATGCAGATTCCGAAGATGGGCAGCCTGCCGCGGAGCTGCTTCACCAGTTCGATCACCGGCGTCACGTCCTCGGGATTGCCGGGTCCGTTCGAAAGCACAAGCCCGTCGGGATGGAAGGCCATGATCTCCTCCACGGTGGAGTTGTAGGGCATGACGGTCACGTTGCACCCCACGCGGTTCAGCAGACGGATGATGTTGTACTTGATGCCGCAGTCGACGGCCACCACGTCGTACTTGTGGTTGGGGACACGCGACATCCAGCGCTTCTTGCAGCTCACACGCGAAACCATGTCGCGCGGCATGACGTATTCGCCGAGTTTGCGCAGGGCCTCGTCGCGCGGCGTCGCCACGTCGGTGATGAGCACCTTCTGGGACCCCTCGTCGCGGATGATGCGCGTCAGGGCGCGGGTGTCCACGCCCCAGATGGCCGGAATGTCGTGCTCCTCGAAGACCTCGTTCAGCGTCTTCGTATAGCGGAAGTTCGACGGCGAGTCGTTGTACTCACGCACGATCATGCCGCCGATGGTCGGCGTTTTGGTCTCGTAATCCTCGTCGGCCATACCGTAGTTGCCGATCAGCGGGTAGGTCATCACGACCATCTGATCCGTATACGACGGATCGGACATGATCTCCTGATACCCCACCATCGAGGTATTGAAGACGATCTCGTTGATGGCCTCGCGGTCGGCGCCGAAACCGTATCCGTAGAACTCGCGGCCGTTCTCCAAGACAATTTTTTTCGTAAAAGCTTTCATCCTTATCTGTTTGATTCGTAGTTATCGTCATAAACCTCTTTGCCGCCCACCACCGTCAGCACGGCGCGGCCCTGCACCTTCCATCCGGCGAAGGGCGTGGCCCGCCCCTTCGAAAGGAACGTCCCGGGGTCCACGGCATACTCCGCCCCGAGGTCCAGCACCGTAAAATCGGCGGCATCGCCCTCCTCCACGCCTCCTTCGAGCGCGAAAATCCGGCGGGGATTCGCCGACATCAGGGCGACGAGCTTTTCGAGCGTGATCACCCCCTCCAGCACCAGGTATTTATAAAGCAGCGGAAAAGCGGTCTCCAGCCCCACGATGCCCATGGCGCTCCCGGCCAGTCCGCGCGCCTTCTCGGCGACGGTGTGGGGGGCATGGTCCGTGGCGATGACCTCGATCGTGCCGTCCTGAATGCCCGCGACGAGCGCTTCGCGGTCGGCGCGGCTCCGCAGCGGCGGGTTCATCTTGAAGCGACCCTCCTCCTGCAAATCCTCGTCGCACAGCAGCAGGTAGTGCGGCGCCGTCTCGCAGCTCACGCGCAGCCCCTTCGCCCGGGCGCGGCGCACCAGTTCGACGCTCTCCTTCGTGGAGACGTGGCAGACGTGATACCGGCAGCCGGTCTTCTCCGCCAGCGCGATGTCGCGCCCGACCTGCCGCCACTCGCTCTCGGAGCAGATGCCCTTGTGTCCGTGCTCGCGGCAGTAAACCCCGTCGTGGATATAGCCCCCGCGCAGCAGTTCATCGACTTCGCAATGAGCCACGATCGGTTTACCGACAGCCGCGGCCCGGCGCATCGCCTCCTCCATCAGCTCCGCCGACTGCACGCCGCGGCCGTCGTCCGAGAAGCCGACGACCTGCGGGGCCAAGGCCGCGAAATCGACCAGTTCGCCGCATCCGCGCTGGCCCATCGTGATCGTACCGTAGGGTTTCACGCGCACCACGGCGTCGCGGCGGATGATCTCCAGCTGCTCGCCGAGCGTCGCCGGCGTATCGGGCGCAGGGTTCAGGTTGGGCATCGAGCAGACCGTGGTATACCCCCCGCGGGCCGCGGCGGCCGTACCCGTCGCAATGGTCTCCTTCTGCGGGAAGCCCGGCTCGCGCAGGTGCACATGCACGTCGACCAGCCCCGGCACGAGGTGCCGCCCCCCGAGGTCCACCACCCGGTCGCCCGGGCGCGGTTCCCCGGCGGCCGCGATGCGGCCCCCTTCGACGGCGATCAGCCCCGGTTCGAAACGACCGTTGCGGAAAATCTTCGCGTTGGTGTAAAATGTCTTCATTCGTCGCTGGACACAAAAAAATAGGGCAACCAAAACAGTTACCCTAATAAAACAATAATGCCCGAATCCGTCGGAGACTGGAAACCCGACCAGTAATCCTGCTGCCAGAACGCTTGCGCCGATGCTATGTTGGGTTTACAATTCATAGGATTCAGGTGTCGCTATAATTGTGCACAAAGATAGGGCATTTTCGCCGCCTCTGCAACACTTTTTCCGGAAAAATTTTTCAACATGCCGTATACGCCCTGCCGCACGCACTCCGCATGCGGCGGACCGGAAGGCGCATGTCCGCGGATTTCCGGCGCGGCAGGCCCCGGCTCCCGGAACCGCCCGCCCCGGAGAGCGGACTATCGGACGATGATCAGATCGACGCCCGCCTCCTCGATGATCGAGATCATCTGTTCGGGAATCCGCTCGTCGGTGACGATCACGTCGATGTCCTCCAGCGCGCAGATGCGGCCGAAACCGCGCTGTCCGAATTTCGACGAGTCGGCCAGCACGATGACCTGCGAGGCGGCGTGCATCATCCGCCGCGTGAGTTTCGCCTCGTCGATCGTCGAAGTCGTGATGCCGTGCTCGGGGTCGATGCCGTCCACCCCGAAGAAGACCTTCGAGCAGATGCAGTCGTCCAGTTCGCGCGCGGCCTCTTCGCCCAGCACCGACAGCGACTTCTTGTGCACCGAGCCGCCCAGCTGCACGACGTTGACGTTCTCCGACTCGTTCAGCAGCACGCCCAGCCGCAGGAACGGCGTGACGATGTTCAGGTGATGCCACATGCGCATCTTGATCTCCTCGGCGAAGGCGTAGACGGTCGAGCCGGAGGCCACGATGATCGAGTCGGTCTCGCCGAGCATCTCCGCCGCCCGCTGGGCGATGCGGCGCTTGGCGTCGCGGTTGATGTTGTCCTTCACATGCACGTCGAGGTCCGCAACGTGGGGATTGGCCGGACGCGCGCTGCCGTGCACCTTATATAACAGGCCTTTGCTTTCGAGAATCTTGATGTCCTTGCGGATGGTCACCTTCGTAACGCCCAGTTCGTTGGCAACGTCGGTAATCCGGACGAAACCGTGCTTGTTCAGACTGTCGAGAATGTATTTGTGCCGTTCGGCAATGCTCAGCATATCGGTCGGATATTTAAAGTGTTACAAAAGCAAATATACAAAAAAAGTCGGACGGGCGCACACCCGGATTAACTAACGGTTCGGCAAAACCTTCCGACTGATAAAAGTATCATTACGCCACCAAAGATAAAAAAAGATTCCGTATTTCGCAAAAAAAGGTCCGCAACCCGTGACGGGCCGGACCCTTCCGGACCGAAGTCCGTATCATCATCTAAAACAGAACCTTCGATTCCCTTATTCCGCCTCGGGTTCGTAGCCGTCGGCCTTGGCGCCCCACATCAGGAGGAAGACCAGCATGCCCACGACGGCCATGCCCAGGATGCCGACATAGGCCCAATTCCAGCCGTAGTGCTGGGCCACGAAGCCCAGTCCCACGCCCGAAACGAGCGTCGAAGCGTAGCCGAACAGCCCCGTGAGGCCGTTGGCCGTGGCGGCGGCCTTCTTCGTGGCCTGGTTCGCGGCGGCAATGCCGATCAGCGCCTGCGGGCCGTAGATGCAGAACCCTGCGGCGCAGAGCGTCGTGAACAGCAGCCAGATCGGAGCGTCGGCAGGCAGCTGCCAGAACAGGAAGACGAACAGCGCGGCGCCCGCCATGCAGAAGACGCAGGTGCGGTGCGCACGGCCCTTGAGCCACTTGTCCGTCGCCCAGCCGGCGAAGAGCATGCCGAGGATGCCGGCAATCTCGAACATCGCCACGAGCCATCCGGCGTGCGACATCGAGACGCCCTTCGACTGGCTCAACAGCGAAGGCCCCCAGTCGAGCACCGAGAAGCGGACGATGTAGACGAAAAAGTTGGCGAAGCCCAGAATCCAGATCAGCGGATTCTTGAAGACGTATTTCATTAGGAACGCCTTGTGCTCGGCGCCCTTCTTTTCGGTCTTCACCTGCCTGGTCTCGGTTCCTTCCAGTTCGGGAAGCCCCACCGAGGTCGGGGTGTCGCGCAGGAAAACCACCAGCCCGATGGCTCCGGCGAAAGCGATCGCCGACGGAATCCAGAAACACCATTTCCACGCCCCGACATGCGCCGCGGAGGTCATCACGCGCTCCATGCCCGCAGCATCGTCGGGCGAAACGCCCAGGTTGGCGGCGATGGAAGCCACGGCGTCGGGATCGCCCGCCATGTTCGTGCCCAGCGTACCCATGATGTAACCGCAGAGGATCACCACGAGGCCCGCGCCGATCGAGTGCGAGGTATTCCACACCGACATTTTCGTCGCCAGCTCCGTAGGCGGAATCCAGTGGGTCAGCAGACGCGCGCAGGGCGGGAATCCCGTACCCTGCAACAGCCCGTTGACGACCCACATGACGCCCATGAAGAGGATCATCGTGTTGCCGAACTGGTCGCCCGAATGCTCGCCCGTGATCCAGTAGGAGACGTCCTCGCCGAATCCGAACGCGAAGTTGGCCAGCGCACACAGCGCCAGACCGACGGCCATGTACCAGCGGGCGTTCATGCGGTCGGCCAGAATGCCGTTGGCGAAACGCGAAAAGCCGTAGATCAGGCCGTTCAGGGTGAGGAAGATGCCGAGGCTCGTCTTCGAAATGCCGAGATCGGCTTCCAGGCCGGGCATGGCCAGCGAAAAATTCTTGCGCACGAAGTAGAAGAGCGCGTAACCGACCATCGTCGCGATGATCGTACGCATCTGCCAATACTTGAAGCGCTTGGTTTGTTCAGATGTCATTTCGAAATGAAAGTTAGTAGTTTCAGAAGCCAAATATACAACTTTCGGAGCGATATTCTAAATTATTTTCGTGATTTTTCCGTTTTATCGCCCGGAAGCCGCACACGGCTCTATGCGCCCGGGACCGGAGCCGCGGCGGAGCGAGCCGGTTCGCCAGAACCCGGCGCAGGGCTTCCGACCTCCCAGACGCCGCCCTTGCCGAACAGCCGGTCAAGCCACTCCTCCATCCAGCCGCAGCGGAAGGCGGTGTCGATGACCGTATAGCGGCTGCGCATGTAGGGAATCTTCCCGAACGCCTCGCGGAAACGGGTGCGCGAAACGCCGATCTGTTCGGGCTCATAAGGCGCCCCGACGAGTTCCAGGCGGCGGCGCACCTCGTCGAAAGGAATGATCTGCCGGCGGATGCGTTCGCGCAGTTCGGGCCACGCCTTTTTGAGCCGCGTGAGCTGGTCGCGCAGCCCCTCCCTGTCGACATATTTGTCGCGGGTCTCCTTCAGGCCGCGGGCCACGAATTCGGGATCGTCGTTAAAAATGGCCCGGATGTCCCGCTCGGTCTCGTCCCACGATTTCCACGCAGCGACGCACCTCTCGATGTCCAGCTGCTCCACGGGGGCGTCGAGCAGCATTTCGAGAAAGGCCGTCGAGGCCAGCGTGCCGATACCGACCTTGAAGCCGTGCGACACCGAAGCGCCGTTGTATTTCAGGTGCTCCATGTCCCACAGATGGCTGAACTGGTGTTCGGCGCCCGAAGCCGGGCGGCTCGACTGCGTGGCCTGCATGGCGAAACCGCTCAACAGCAGCCCTTCGGCCAGCTGTTCGACCTTCTCCACATTGCCCGCATGCACGCCTGCGGGATCGGACAGAGCCTCTTTCAGCCCGTCCTGCACCAATCCGAAGGCGAAATCGTCCATCGGCTCCGACCCCACGGCGTCGGAAAGCATCCAGTCGGCCCCGGCAGGGATCTTGGCGATCAGGTCGGCGTAGCCCGAAGCCGACATTCTGGCGGGCGCAGCCGCCGAAATCGACGGATCGAGAACCATGCCCAGCGGCGCAGGACAGTCGAAGGTCTGCTTGTTGCCGTCCTTGGTGATCGAGGCTCCGTAGGCCGTGTAACCATCCATCGAAGCCGCCGTGCCGACCACCATGTAACGGCGGCCGTTGTGGTGGGAGCAGAGTTTGGTCAGGTCGTTGATCACGCCCGAACCGACGGCCACGGGAACGGCATCGGTCGCAGCCAGCACACCGTCCAGCTCCTCGACGAACGACCATTCGGCGTAGAGTTTCGGATCGGCGAACACGTGCGGTTCGTCCTGCCCGATCCCCGCATCGGCGAGGATGCGGTGCACCTCGCCGCCGGCGACGCGCCACGTATTGGTGTCGGCGACCACGACGGCGCGGCAGCCGGGAAACAACTCGTTGAACATCTCCGCCGTCCGCGGAAGGGTTCCGACGCCGATCACCAGCGCTTTGGTGTCGGTCGTGCGCTGAAGGGCGCTCTCTACCTTATTCATAGAATATCTGCTTGATTTTACCGTTTCCAATTTTTCACAAACGAAACCCGCAGGAAAACTCCCGGGTTTCCCAAAACAAAGGCAAATATAGATATTATTTTCCTTTCGACAGCCAAAAGCGACGAAAAAATTTTCCTTTCACAATGCATTTTATTTCTTTTCGGATTAATAAAACGAAAAATTGGATAAAAGAAAATAAAAACATACCTTTGGATTTCGAACCGATACAACTTTCACCATGAAACGACTTACCCTACTGCTGGGCGCGCTCCTGCTGACGGCCGCCGCCCTCGCCCAAACCGCCGTGCCGCCTACGGTACGCATCGCACACGGACCCTATGTACTGAATGTCACCGAAGACGGCTTCACGGTCGTCTGGGACGCAAAGGCCGACGCCATCGGCTGGGTCGAACTCGCCCCGATGGACGGATCGCACTTCTACTCGGCCGAACGGCCCAGGTATTACGACTCGCATCTCGGACTTTGTCGCGTCGGACGCATGCACCGGGTGCGGATCGAAGGGCTCCAACCCGGCACGACCTACCGCTACCGCATCATGCAGCGGGGAATCGTCCTGAACGAGGGCAACCGGCGCGTCATCCTCGACGACGGGGACGGCAGCGAAGTGTACCGGCGCAAGCCCTACACCATCAGAACCCTCGACCCTGCACAGGAAAAGGTCGATTTCTGGATGGTCAACGACATCCACGCCCGCGACTCCGTTTTCCAGCTGCTGATCAAGGAGGCCCCCGAAGCCCAGCCGGACTTCGTCTGCCTGAACGGCGACCTGGCCAGCCAGACCGAGACCGAGCAGACGCTCTGGGACGCCTGCCTCGGGTCGGCATCGAAGATACTCACGCCCGCGGGCATCCCCCTCGCCGTGACGCGCGGCAACCACGAGAACCGCGGCGCCTATGCACAGCACTGGCTCGACTATTTCCCCACACCGACCGGCGAAACCTACTACACGTTCCGCCGCGGCCCGGCCTTCTTCATCGTGCTCGACGGCTGTGAAGACAAGCCCGACAACGATCCCCGCTATTACGGCATGGGCGACTGGAACGAATACCGCCGGCAGCAGGCGGAATGGCTGAAAGGCGTCGTCAACAGCGACGAATTCCGGGCGGCCCCCGTGCGCATCGTGCTGATGCACATGATCCCGGGCAAGGAGGACAGCTGGTACGGCGAGCAGCAGATCCGCAGGCTGTTCGTACCCGAACTCGCCGGCAAAGGCATCGACCTGATGCTCTGCGGCCACTACCACCGCTACCACTGGATCGACGACGGCAGCCGCGGGGTCGACTTCCCGATCCTCGTCAACTCGAACAACGACTGCCTCCGCGTGTCGGCCGACGCGAAGGGCATCGACCTGAAGGTGGTCAACACCGCGGGCGCCGTGATCAAACAACACCGCATCGACAAAAAATAATCACGAATTAAATATGTTCCTTTCCCATCTGTTCCGCGCCGGCTGCGCCGCAGCCCTCATGCTCCTACTGCCCGGATGCGGCAGCGACGACAAACCCGAAGCTCCGTTGCCGAAAATCGAAAGCCTGACCTTCGAGCAGACCTCCTACGAAGTCGGCAGCGGCGCGGTAAAACGCCTTAACCTGCTCATCAAACCCGAAGGCGGGGCGGAGAGCGTTTACAACAACCAGCTCAACCCCTACGACATGACGTGGGGCATCGACGATCCCTCGGTCGCCAGCATCACGCAGGGCGGCATGCTGACAGCCCTGAAACGCGGCTCGGCCACCGTGACCGTCGCCACGCCGTATTACACCGCGCCGGTTTCCGCGACGATCGTCGTCGACGGAGGCGTCAGCCCCGAAGAAACCCTGCTGACCGAACAGCTCGCCCGGCCGCTCTCCGCCGCGATTATCTACAGCCGCAACGTCCGGCTGGCACGCAACAGCGTACTCCAGAGTTTCGACATCGACTCCGGCGGCGACATTTTCTACATCCAGATCGCCGGAACCGACGCCCATTCGCTCAACGTGCTGCGCGGCGCTCCCGCCCCCGGCGCGGAGAAAACGCAGCTCGCCGCACCACTGATGACGCTCACCTACTTCGGACACGGAACCAACATGGCCGTCGAGGAAGAGGGCGACGACCGCTGGATCTGGGCCGGAAGCTACGGCTCGAAGGAATCGGGATCGGACGGCTATTCCTTTTCGCAAACCATCGCACGCGTGAAATTCGTCCCGGGAACGGACTGTAAGCCCGAACAATGCACGGAACATTACTTCCTGCCGGGCGTACGCCATATCCACCCGGCTCTCGACCCGGCAAACGACGTGCTCGGCGTCACCTATTCGGGCGGCGGAACCCGGCATTTCGCCTTTTACCGCCTGAGCGACGCCAAAGCCCTCGCTCCGACGACCGAACAACTCGAACAGCGCACCTGGGGCGGCGGCGCAACCGACCCGAACAAAACGCCGGTCACGGAAAGCCCCGCGGTCCAGGTGCGCAACCTCGGCAGGCTCACGCGGCTCGGAGGCTTCAGCCTGACGGAAGGCAGCAACCCCGACCAGATCGGCAAATACGCCTTCCAGGGCTTCGACGTTAAAAACGGCAGGGTCTTCTACTACGAAGGGGAGAACAACCTCGGGAACACATTCCTGCCGTCGAACGCTTACCTCACGGTGTTCGATTTTCAGGGCGGCATCCGCTGCGCCCGGACCCGTGTCGGACTGCTCGACGACCGCAAAGCCCTGCAATCGAACTCGATCTCGCAGGTGGGATCGCTGGAAGCCGAAGGCGTCAAGTGGCACGACGGCAAGCTCTACCTGGGTTTCACGGCCCGCAACGCAAACACCTCGGGCGACGACCGCCTGCAAACCATTTTCCGCTACGATTTACCTTTAAAAGACTGATACGATGGAAAATAAACCCTTTCACAAGTACCGATCCGTCTGGGAAGACGCCGAACTGATGGAACGCCTGTGCCGCATCCGTCACGTGGCGCTCGACATGGACGGCACGATCTACATGGGGATGTCGCTGTTCCCCTACACGCAGGCCTTCCTGCACGGACTCAAGGAACAGGGGATCGGCTACTCGTTCCTGACGAACAACCCGTCGAAAAGCATCGCGGACTACCTCCATAAACTCGACACGCTGGGCATCAGGGCTTCGCGCGACGAGATGTACACCACGGCGCTGGCCACGATCGACTACATCAAGACCCATCACCCTGCGGCCAAGCGGCTGTTCCTGCTCGGCACGCCGTCGATGATCTCGGAATTCGAGGCTGCGGGCTTCGAGTCGTGCGCCGACTCGGCCGACGACGTGCCCGACGTGATCGTGGCGGCGTTCGACATGACGCTCCGCTACGAACGGCTCTGCCGCGCGGCCTGGTGGATCAAACAAGGAGTGCCTTATATCGCCACCAACCCCGACCGGGTGTGCCCCACCGATCAGCCGACCGTATTGGTCGACTGCGGCTCGATCTGCGCCTGCCTCGAACACGCCACGGGACGCCGCCCCGACATCACGCTGGGCAAACCCGATCCGAACATGCTTTCGGGCATCCTCTCGCGCCACGGGTTGCAGCCCTACGAGATCGCCATGGTCGGCGACCGCATCTACACCGACGTCCAGATGGCCCACAACGCCGGGGCGATGGGCGTGCTGGTGCTCTCGGGCGAAACGACGCTCGACGTGGCCGACAAGGCCGACCCGCAGCCCCATATCACGGCCGACAGCATCGAAGTGCTGGGCGAACTGATCCGCGAAGCGAACAGGTAGCGGCAGCCGGAACTCCACGACCGGACGTCCCGCCTCCGATCCGCCGCCCGGAGAGGGGCAAACAGAAACGCCTGATAAGCTACGACAATAGCGCTATCGGGAAATACCGAATCCTTGCGGGTTCGGTATTTGTAGGTAAAGTGAAGTATGAAAAAGAGTAAATATCTTGCTTTCAAGTATTTAATTCTATCTTCTGCATATGTTCCGAGCAATAAAAAAGCAAAATCGAGCAGGTTTGACGGAGAGTTTCATTACTTATCCGTTACCTGCCCGAAATGCTCTAATTTGCATTAAGATATTTGTTTTCAGCCCGTTGCATCGAATTTCCGCATAACAAATAACTTGACTTAACGTTTAACCCATCCAACAAGTTCAAGTTATTATGCAACGCAGCACGTTCAAAG
>ERZ773237.1907-NODE-1907-length-15315-cov-3.507798_pt1 | contig 15315 bp, 8 predicted proteins | sample MGYA00580990_ERZ773237 | MGnify/ENA primary metagenome ERZ773237 (study PRJEB29015, sample SAMEA2737749) | human gut metagenome | biome: human gut; feature: human-associated habitat; material: faeces | place: China | collected 2012 ...
CGGTTGGTTCAGGTTTATCTTAACGACGGCTCCTTCACCTGCATGACGCATTTCTTCCGGAATGAGTTCACCCGGATTGCTGTCGAGCTTTTCAATCCAGATACCATCCTTATTGATCTTACACTTGATGTTGCGGTCGGCAGAGCAGGAAACGCCCAAACCTACCGGACAAGAAGCACCATGACGAGGTAAACGAATGATACGTACATCGTGAGCCAGATATTTACCGCCAAACTGTGCACCAAGACCAATCTTGTGAGCTTCCTTCAGTACTTCTTTTTCAAGTTCTACATCGCGGAAAGCACGACCGTATTCATTACCGGTAGTTGGTAATTCATCGTAGTAGTGAGTAGATGCCAACTTCACGGTCAACAGGTTCTTCTCAGCAGAAGTACCACCGATGACGAAAGCAATATGATAAGGAGGACAAGCAGCTGTACCCAGGGTTTTCATCTTCTCAACAAGGAAAGGAACCAATGTACCGGGATTCAGGATTGCCTTTGTTTCCTGATAGAGATAAGTCTTATTTGCCGAACCACCCCCTTTAGTTACACAGAGGAATTTATATTCCATACCTTCGGTAGCTTCGATATCAATCTGTGCGGGCAGGTTACATTTTGTATTCACCTCGTCGTACATATTCAACGGAGCATTCTGAGAGTAGCGCAGGTTTTCTTCAGTATATGTTTTGTAGACGCCCAATGAAAGTGCTTCTTCATCGCAATATCCGGTCCATACCTGTTGTCCCTTTTCACCATGAACAATAGCCGTACCGGTATCCTGGCAGAAAGGAAGCACGCCTTTAGAGGCTACTTCTGCATTACGCAGGAAGGTTAGTGCTACATATTTGTCATTATCACTTGCTTCCGGATCGCGCAGAATCTTAGCAACTTGCTCATTGTGCGAACGGCGCAACATGAATGACACATCGCGGAAAGCCGTATTAGCCATTGCTGTGAGACCTTCTTTTTCAATCTTCAGCATAGGTTTCCCTTCAAACTCGCTTACGGATACATAATCTTTTGTAAGCAGATAATACTCTGTCTTATCTTCTCCATGCTCAAACATAGGTTGATAATGGAACGGAGGTGTTGTTGCCATAATTACTCGTAAATTAAATTAATGAATCGTAGCACAAAGGTAAGAACTATTATTGAAATATTTCTTTAATTAGAGTAAAATGATGCTACTTGCTGCATACGATCTATCAATTCGTCACCCAATGCCGTCTTATCTTCTATATGCTTCAGCACAGCAGTGACAAACGGATTACTTTCGAAATCTCCACGCACCTGTTCAAAGTCCATTTCTTTCTCTGCACGCGAACCGTCGGCACCAAAGCCCGTCATGGAGGCCAGTGAGAATTCTTTCTTAGCGTCATCGTACACCATACGATCCAGCCCAACTACAGCTTCTTTCCACTTTTCTACAATACGGATAATATCTGCCGTCGTAATATTCTCAGGCTTGATACCATAGAACTCTTCCAACTTCTCATAAGCCCAAGTCCATTCGTAAGTATAGTAGTTCTGATGCATCTTCTCGAATTCCGCATTAATAGACTTCAGACGGTCCACTTTACCACACTCTATATCATTGATTAAAGCATCTATCTCGCTCTTCGGAGCTATCAATCCGGAAATATCCACCCACTCACCACTACCTATCACCGTATCAGGTTTCAGACGGGCACGTATTTCTTCGTTACTCTTAAAATCAATACCTTCCAGACGCTTGATTACAGAGTTCCCAAGGAATTTATGAATAGCTATCTCATAGAACTTTATCCCCTTCACTAACGCTGAATTACGGATTTTAGCACTATGGAAAGAATAAATATCAGAAAGTTCTCCGGAAGCATGGCGCAGATTCTGCAAAGTCTCTCGCCCTTTGAACATCTTTTGTACGGTATAAGGGCTGAGCAAATTGTAATTGATGAAATCCAACTTATTGGTATCAGTACGTCCGTCACGCTTCGGCCATTTCTGCGCATCACGGATGGTTCCGACACTCCTCAAGTTAACACCCGGCACAAGATAAGTGGTATTATTCTGTTCTATCAGATAGGAAAAAGGCAGATTGGATGTATCGGAATGATTGACATGACGTCCCATCACCAATGAAAAGGCTCCCACACGGGCAGGCCATAGGATATAAGAGTCGGAAGTAGTCTTAGCACCGCGTTCCAAAGTACCTTGGTGAATAGGACCTAACTTATACATATGGTTACTTTGGTTAGATCCGGAACCGGCATTCATAAATGAAAACATACCGGCAATCAATAAAGTGGATTTATGATGCGTCACCGTGAAAGGTCCGGCAAAAATGGCACATGCTTCACCGTTTTCTCCTTGACAATTGCTAAAAAAGAGTGAATCGGATGCTGAATAGTTATGCCCCAGACGACAAGCCTGCCCTATGAAACAGCGGCTTAACATCGCCCCATCATCTATATGCGAACCGGATGAGATGATAAAATCATCACAAATGACCCCATGACCAAGATGTACCGGTGCTTCTTCATTACTATTGATGCTCCCATTAAAAAGACGACACGTCCCACAAATGTGACAGTAATCTCCAATACGCACGTTCTTGATAGACCCTGTATTGAGTATCATGACATGGTTGCCAATGCTACCTATTGCAGAAGCATGCTTATTGGAATAAAAATCAGTGATAGCCTTCATCCGGCAAATCAGCTCCGGACGGTGACGGTAAAGTGCCAGGATATAGGCTTGGTGCGCAGAAAGTTTATCATTGATTAGTACCTCACGCCCACCTGTTTCATTCAGCACAGATACCTCTACCCCATTACCAAATTTACTCAAACCATCTACCAAGATAATATCCACATTCTCAATAAATGTATCATGCCCGATTTCATAATTAGCAATGTAATTCTGGATATTCTCTATGCAACAGTTATCTCCTACAGAAACATTGTGTAGCGTCACATGGCGCAGGCCGGAGTGTTTCTTGATTCCTCCCGGTAATGTGAATTCTGATTGAAACACACCTAAACGTACATTTCCCGAAAACCGGGTATGATGCACAAATTCGGTAACAAAGTCTTCCGCTACCGTTACTTTCCCCCAATCATCTGCCAGACACGACTGGCTTTTCAACCGAAGTATCTCGTCTTCGGTTAAATGTCTGTAATCCATAAGCATAAGATAATTATGAATTATGAATTATGAATTATGAATTACTGTGCAGCATCATAGCACAGCTCATTCATGATTCATAATTCATAATTCTCAATTCATAACTCTTCTTCGTAGGTCTGATAAAGAAAATCGTTATAAGGGTACTTCTGTACATGCAATTCTTTTACACGCGCATAAACTACACTCTTCAGTTCCTCTAAATTGATCTTCTCGCGGGCAGAGATAAAGAGGCAATTATCCTCCATCTTTGCCATCCAAGTCTTCATCAGTTCCTCGAGTGTCAAGTTTTCCTTTGTTCTGGGGGTAAGGTCGTCAGCCGCTTTCTCCACATAGGTGTAAGCGTCTATTTTATTAAAAACAAGTATTATAGGCTTACCGGATGCACCGATATCTGCCAGAGTTTTATTGACTACTTCTATTTGTTCTTCAAAGTCAGGATGTGAAATATCCACAATGTGCAACAGCAAATCCGCCTCGCGCACTTCGTCCAGAGTTGATTTAAAAGAATCGACCAAGTCTGTCGGCAACTTACGGATGAAACCAACCGTATCTGAAAGCAAGAACGGCAGATTATCAATAATCACCTTGCGCACCGTAGTATCCAATGTCGCAAACAGCTTGTTTTCTGCAAAGACTTCACTCTTCGCCAGCAGATTCATCAATGTAGATTTACCCACATTGGTATATCCCACTAGTGCCGCACGGATCATGCGCCCGCGGTTCTTCCGCTGAGTTGCCTTTTGTTTATCAATCTCTGCCAAACGCTCTTTCAGCAATGACATACGGTTCAAGATGATACGACGGTCCATTTCCAACTGTGTTTCACCCGGACCACGAAGTCCCACGGAACCTTTACCGCCACCGGCGCCGGAACCACCACCTTGGCGTTCCAAGTGAGTCCACAAACGTTGCAAGCGGGGAAGCATGTATTTATACTGTGCCAGTTCCACCTGCGTCTTTGCATTAGCTGTCTGTGCACGCATGGCAAATATATCGAGAATAAGCGAAGTACGATCTAATATCTTGATCTTCAACTCCGCTTCAATATTACGTATTTGTTTCGCGGAGAGTTCATCATCGAAAATCACCATACCGATTTCCCGCTCGGCTTCCTCTTCGCTCCGGATATATTCTTTTATTTCTTCCAGTTTACCCTTGCCGACGTAAGTCACAGAATGTGCCTGATCCAGCTTCTGAGTAAATCGTTTCACTACTTCCGCCCCGGCTGTCTCAGCCAAGAATTCCAGTTCATCGAGGTATTCATTCGTCTTACGCTCATCCTGCATTTTCGTGATGAGACCAACTAATACCGCCGTTTCTGCCTGTACTTCGGAGATTACAAATTCTTTCATTTACTATACCTATTTATTAAATATTGGGCGACAAATATAATTATTTTTGCAGAATTCCTTCTGCTATTTTCTCATTTAATTCTGGAACAATGTCTTTATAATCAGCACGACGACCACATGCATGTATTTCCAATAAAGGATATTTATCAAGAATATGTGACATCAAATCGTCCATGGAAGGTGCTGTGGGCAACTGGCTATACTCTTCATATGTATAGGTAAGAAAAGCCACATTAGGACCTATTCCTTTATTATCCAACAAGTAGCCTTTATTCAAAACAGTAGGCAGACGCAATCCATTACCCATTTTCAGATCCCCGGGTGCGGGATAGGATAAGATACGCGTACGAGCCTCATCCATTATCACTGGTACCTGATGTGAATAATCAGCCTTTGTCTTATAGACATAGACTATTGGTGAAGTAGAGGCTGGACTCCCCCCTGTCAGTTGTGGAGTAATCGCCATAGAATTCATTTCTATCTTTTGCATATCCGATGTAACCGTTGTTTCTTTTTTCGCAGAGCGACAACCTACCAATAGTACAAGTAAGGTCGCTATTACAACATTAATTTCCTTTTTCATTTTAAAAACTTACATTGTTGACTTCCCTTATCTGTTATAACCTGCAATATATACATTCCCGTAGGATATTCCCGACAAGAGAAAGTTATAGTTTCTTTTCCTTCAGACAATATTTGTCTCAATAAACGTCCATTTACATCATATATATTCAACGTATGGGAATTCTCCGGCAAATGAGCAATCACAGTTCCTTGTTGCTTATCACAATAAACAGTAAACTGAGTTTCTTGTTCGGTCTCGATTATGGGGGTAGGATCAGTTTTAACGATAATCTCATTCGTAGTATCAGGACCACCACGAACTATTTTCCAATCAGCATCATTTGTTCCTTTGTAAACTGCAACAATACGATCACCGGGCTGTGGAGACAATGAGATTTTACAAGGGAACGTAAAGGCCATACCACCATATGTCTTCATGCTTGAAATAGATGAAGTACCTGATATAAGTTCCCTAATATTCTGATTCTTATCAACTATAGCTAAAGCTACTTTTCCAGAAAACGGAATTAATCCGAGATTCCAGAAGAAGCCGCATTTCACTGTAAAATTAGTATTTACATTAAACTGTGTTTCAGAAGTCATCAAACCGGAATAAGATTCTCCACTGCCAGTTTTTCCAGCAAGCATCCCCAACAAAGTCTGATAGTTTGAATTTCCTTTTGCCGGCTTTAGCCCAAACAAAGCATCTTGGTTCGCAATGAAACCACCACCTGTACTACCGCCTGCCCCCTGATCATCCGGATTTAAAGCGGAAATCAGAAAGAAACCATTGCTATGCCCGCTCCATCCCCAATTTACTCTGAAATAATTTTCTGTTGTATATCCATCCAGTATAAACTGATGCCCTTCATTGCTAAGAGTAGCTCCACCATAAAGCACAGGACCTACTGTCATTATTTCATTTTCCAGCATTTGTATCCACTCTGTATCCGAGTACCATTCGCGACGCAGGCACAACATGCTTTTATCATACTTCATATACTCAGCCAATCCACGAACTGCTGTTAATGTAGCAGCACCGGTACCACCGGCAGAAGCTATATTGAACTCAGCCTGAGCCATAACACCACAATCGTACATCAAAGTTGCAACTTCATTTTCGGTGACTTCTGAAGAACTCCAATCATATTCAAGTGGCATATTATTCCAGGCATAAGTATTGCCTAATGTCCTTTCTGGAATTGTTTGGGCAATTTCTCTTCCATTTATATGTGCTGTATAATTGTAAGCCGGAAGAGTTCCCGTACCCACATCCGGCCATTGATAATATCTCATAAGTATAGCTACAGCCGTTGCAACACAACCTGTAACTGTCCGGATACGATTAATTTCAGGACAAAGTAAGTTATAGGGACTGATTTGATCCCACTTTGCCGTTTCATATTGTTTCACCACGTCTCCCGTAGTCATATCCGACACCCCTCTCCATGCTTTGGATACAACATCGGAAACATTTAGTCCTGTCTCTCTGGCTCTATTGATCTGCTCTTTCAAGCCATTCATCCAACTTTTCAAATTAGAAGGCATCCCATCTACCACAAAGTTATCCGTAAAAGAATACCCCAATACGGGCATAGCCACATCATCTCCGGCAATAATAACAAAGCCTTTCCGATCGGTATTATTAAAAACATAGAAAGCCGGAAGATTCCCTGTGCTACGAGTACTCAGATTTTCTCCATCCCAAACTAATTGCAGCCGTGGTGATGCAGAAGTGTTACGAGTTTGAACATTCGTTTTAAAGAAATCGGTAGCTAAAGCATGAGCCTGCTCTGCTGTTACATTATCAGCAAGAAGCCGACTTGTAAGAAGAATAAATAGAAAGAGTAGTGTACACCTCATATAATTAGGGGTTAGTTGTTTTAGTAGCACCTCAACGAATGACACAAATCACTATCTTGTTGTTCATTAGAAAGACAAAATTACTGAAATATATGGTTCGTCAGATGATTTTGAATACTTTTTTTTGATGATCCTATCGCAAATGAACGTTTTAGAGTGAAAATCGTTCATTAGAATATAAGAAACAAGGCCATCCTAAGTTAATAGAATAGCCTCGCCCTTCATACTATAAATATATAGTCTAACGTTTCATAAACTTGCTCTTGTATACCTTACCATCAGCCGACTGTAATACTACAATATAGTAACCTGCGGTCAACCCTCTTACTGGTATGGAATATTCTTTTTTATCTCCGGCCCCTTTTTGCTGTATCATCTGTTGTCCGGACAGATTATAGACAGAGATCATTTGGACAGCATTAGAAGTACGGATATTAAGAATATCGTCTACTGGTTGTTGACAGACAACTAACTCGTCTTTATCAGTCACTTCATCTTCAATACCGGTAGCTGGTCCTACAGAGAAAGAAAGATAACGAACTAGTGTAGGGTCTCCATTTGAATCAGGTTTATACAGACCAACTGTATGATCCCCTACACCCATATTCAAAGGAATTTCCATAACAAAATTAACAGCCTGCTCTGCTTCCACAAATACATTTTGATAATGCACACTGTATGCATACCGATCATCATACTGAAAAATGGCCGCTGTTAATGTCCCAGCATATACATTTCCATTGCCAGATAATGAAAGATCAGCCAACAGTTTTAAATTCTCTCCCACTTGAAGTTGTGTTTTCTCCAGACGTGGCTGACTGACTTTTAAATCGGCAGCTCCATACGCTTCCTTTATGGTAACCGGAGTTAACTCACCGATGGTATACGTAAATCCTCCCCAATCTATGCAAGGGCAAATATAATAATCTCCAGCAGGGATATTGGTAGTCACATAGTTCTTAGTAACAGCCAAGTCTCCGGCTACTGCCAGTTCTCTATTAACCGTGCCCGGTTTTATTTCGACCTGTACATCTCCGACTATCGCTACAAAGCTCGGTTCTTTATCCGCTTTAAAAAGTGCAACACCCACTAAACCATAATATTCATCCGATGCACTTTTATTAGAAACCAACATTTTGAAATCTCCCTTGAGACCACTATACAAATTATGTACTAATTCCACATTTACTTCTATGTCTTCTCTATAACTAAGATTACCACTAAACGGAGTCAAAGTACATTTATTACCAGCCACAACAAGAATGAGTTGTGCATCAGAACCCACGTAACCACGCACACGGCTCCATGTTGCTTCGCGTTCATCTTTGGTAACTACATATACAGAATAAGTTCCATCAGCAAAATCATTGGGTATTTTCAAATTAGAAAGAGAAAAAGTATTATATCCTTCATACGTATTTATCATCGTAGCCAAAGCAATCTGCCCTAATATTGACTGCTTACCTTCTTTTTCTGCTATCACTGCCAATTTACTATTCTTGCATGCCATACTCATATTGAATATCTTAGTAATCGTCAGTTTAAACACGTCTCCCTTAGCAATTTCTTCTTTATTTACTTCCAGCTCCGTCATATAAAAATGAGAAGTAAAGTTTGAAGAAGAAGTAGGTGGTTGTATCCCCAGATACATTCCTTGGCCTCTCGTAAATCCTCCTCCTAGATTACTTCCACCACCAATACCGGGAGAATCAGGATTCAAAGAAGAAACCTCAAAGTAGCCATTATTCATTCCACTCCATCCCCAATTGACATGAACCATATCCTGAGTATCATAACCATCAAAGACAAACGCATGTCCTCCATCATCCGATGAGCCAAAATAGTAGATAGGACGTTTCTCGTTTATTTCTGATTTAATCAGATTCATCCATTCGGCAGAAGTAAAATATTGACGATATACCAATCCCAAATTACCATCATACTCAAAGTAGTCAATTAATGCTTGGCCTACCTGATATGAATAAGCTCCGGAACTGTAAGGTGAATATTGCATATCAACCGCTACACCGCAGGCCAACATTAATTGAGCAACAGCGTCAGCCTGTTCGGCAGTATAAGTTCCAGAATATTGCGGAAGCATATTATTCCAGTCAAAGGTAGTATTTCCGTAATCAAAAGAACATTCAATTCCATTAGGAGCTCTATAAGAATGAGTACCTTTTCCTTTTACTGGGAATTCATGATATTTTAAAATCATAGCCATTGCCGTAGCTACACATCCCGTCACACTGCGTTCTCCCTGATAAAGGGGACAGGTATTATTGTACGGTGCACTTTGATCCCAACATATACTTCCCAGCAAAGGAGATACAGATGCCGGAAAACTTGTTTTAGTAAGTAATTTAGGTTCAGTAACTGCTTTTTCGCCATTACCCAGTTCAGCATAGGCAGCATTATATAATTCCAACCACCCAAGTATATTTACCGGTAAGTTTTCAGTTATAAAACTCCCATTATCCGAATAACCTAACACAGGCTTCATACGGTCATCACCAGATACTATGACATAGGCAGAGTGCTCATAGTTATAAATATAAAAAGCTGTTCCTTCCACGTTACGGGTAGATACAGATTTTAGCAAATCATTGGAAACTGCCACCAACTGAATATCACCAGCATTACGGGTTATACCCCCGGATGACTGCATAAAGAAAGAACGGGCAATAGAAAGAGCTTCTTCCGGAGAGCGCTGGGCTGTCCATGCTGTTAAGCTACACAGAAGAACCAAAGACAGGAGTAGTAATTTCTTCATAGGCATCATTTATTAGAATAATTAAAAGGAAATTGCAAAGTTACTGAAATTCGCTACACTGCAAATATTTTCATCTACTATTTTGTATATCAATAAAAAACAAGGGTGTATCCGCAGATTCGAATACACCCTTCCCTTTTTCTATTTACTTATTAGTTCACCGGAGTTGGAGCCATTGCAGCAGGATTATTGTCAGCCTCTGTAATAGCACTGTTCACTGATGTTTCAGCTTCAGGAATACGGTAAATCATGATAGGAGCTTCAGCAGCAATTTCAGCAAATGTACTGTTGATAGGATAGTTAGCTCCTTGACGGATAATAGGTTTCTTTAAACGCAAGATATCAAATAATGCAAAACCTTCACCCCAAAGTTCAACACGACGTTGGAACCAAACTTCATCGATAAATGCATCCAAAGAACCTGCAGTGCAAGTATAAGATGGATCACGATATTGTCTTACGAACTCTTCCAATTTCTGTTTACCTGCAGCTAAGTTATCCCGTCCAAGAGCTTCTGCTTCAATCAATTTCATTTCTTCAACACGCATCAAAGGCCAGTCTTGCGCATTGTCCGTATCTGCAAAAGTTCCATTATCAGGACCAAACTTTACATTTGTATAAGGAGAAAATTTACTGGGGAAAGTTCCACCATTAAACATACCGTTTGCCCAATAGTAAGCATAGTCTTCACCAAGTCCATTATCCAGAACAGGCGAGTGCAGATCTTCATCTACCCACCAGCCCTTACGCACATCTGTTTCTGGTATCTTAGCCCACAAATTCTTGTTGATGAGACGGTAAGCTACGTCGGTAGGACTGGCAGCCGTTGTATATACCCTAACCCTCAGTGAACAAAGATTAGAAGGCCAGTTCACAATACCGGTTTTTGCCAGATAATCTTCCGTAGTCACTACGATACCCCAGATCCATGAATTATCTGTAGCATTGTAGAAAGTAGGTTGGCTTACATCTGCAATAGAATAAGGGGCGGAAGTACCATAAGCTTTAGCTGCATCAGAAGCTGCTGCTGACCACTTCCCCATCAACAAGTTGGCACGGGCACGCAAACCATAGGCCACTTCTACTGATATTTCAGCTTTATCGGCACGTGCAGAGGCACCGGTCAACAAAGTAATGGCCTCATCCAGATCTTCCATAATGCGGCTATATACCTGTTGTACACTTGCACGCGGATTATTCATTAACTCAGTATCAGAGGTTGTTTCCAATACCAAAGGTACGCCATTAGCAGTTTCGTGACCGATGTAAGTCAACTGATAAGTCTGAATAAGCTGCAAATAATCAAAAGCACGTGAAGCCAATGCCTGACCACGATATTTCTTTAAAGAAGCGTCTGCCGCATCTGCCGGAATAGCTTTAAGAATATCATTAGCAGTTTTCATGTGCTTATAATATAGCTTCCACAAAAAAGCATTAAATGTAGACGTAATGTTTCTGTCTAATAAGCGTTGAGAGCTGATAAACTTATTATAACCGGTCTGGTCATTCAAAGTCAGCAAATCCTGTCCGGCTGTTTCATAAATCATACAAGCTGCCGGAAAACCATAGTCCATGTGGTTATTATAATCGGTCAACAAGTTTGTATGAGAATAAAGACCTGTTTTCAAACCATTCAGTTCAGAAGAAATACGGTCTGGCAACAACTCAACCACCTCATTTTTCTGGTCTTGCGTCACGGTGCTTCCTTCAGGAAACTTATCGAGATCACAAGAAGCCACCATCATGGTTGCAGAAAGTAGTAATATATATTTGTTAATCTTCATAATTCTATATTTGTTTTAGATTAAAATGAAAGTGATAAACCTCCCGAAATAGCACGGATAGGAGAATATACGTCTGCACTGGCAGTTGTATAGCTCTGACGAGGGTCGAAACCTTTACGCTTACTGAACAGAGCAACATTGTCAGCTGACATATAAACACGCAATGAACTAATGTTCAATGAACGCACCCAGCTTTTTGGCAAAGTATATCCCACCGTTATGCTATTGATACTCAAATAGTCAGACTTAGTAAGGAAACGATCAGACAAATAGTTGGCATACTGGTCCGTTGCACTCAAACGAGGAATATTAGAGCCTTTATTATCAGCAGTCCAAGCTTTCAAGATATCCTTATGCCAGTTTTGACCAGGATCGGTACCTGAATTCATCAAAGATGCATAGCCATTGTCGTACATCCGTCCACCCAGCTGATAAGCAAAAGAGATAGAGAAATCAAATCCATAAGCATTCAAGCTCGTTCCGAAACCACCATATACTTTCGGTAAAATATCGCCGGTTGCATAACGGGTAGCATTCGGAGCATCCGTAGTTTTTTCTTGTCCGGTTACATTGCCTTCCGCATCCGTAATATCCTTGTAGTATTGCGCAACTCCATTTTCATCTACACCTGCATACTTACGCAGATAGAATTGATATCTGGATTCACCCTCACGATAAATATAGCTACCACTGATCATCTCACCATTCAATGAAGGATCCAATTCATTAATGGTGTTTTTGAAATGAGTCAAGTTAAAATTCAAGCGCCAGGTCAAATCATTTGTATCAATCAATAATCCGTTCAAATCTAATTCAACACCTTTATTAGTCATAGAACCCACATTCATTGGAATACTGGCATAACCGGCAGAGGCGTTCATTGGCTTATTGTACAACATATCGGTAGTTTTACGACTGAAGTATTCAACAGTACCGCTCAAACGTCCTTTAAAAAACTCAAAGTCAAAACCTGTGTTGAAACTGTGAGAAGTTTCCCAAGTGATATCTTTATTACCTTTATAAGAAAGAGCCAAGGCAAAATCATTATTACTGTTAGAAACCGTATATTGATCCAGATAAGCATAGTAATTACCAATATTGTCATTACCCTGTGCACCATAACTGATTTTGAACTTCAACATATCAATCCAAGATACATTCTGCAGGAATGATTCTTTGTTCATTAGCCAACCTAAACCGACAGACCAGAAGTTACCCCAGCGGTTATCCGGATGAAAACGTGAAGAAGCATCGCGACGGAAAGAAGCGCTTGCAAAGTATTTTTCCAGATAGTCATATTGAGCACGGAACAAGAAACCTGCTGTAGCATAATTAGCAGTACTGGAGTTTGTACTCGGAGTATTAATAGCATTATTCAATTCTACAATAGTCGGATTGTAGACTTTTTGTTTGCTACCGGACAATGATTGATTTTTATAATCATAAGATTCAAAACCTGCCAGTAAATCAATGTTATGGTCACCGAAGTTCTTCTTATAAGTCAATAAATACTGTTGGTTAATACTGAATACACGACTGTGAGAAACGCCTACTACACCACCGGTATTACCAGCATACTGTCCATAGTAAGGATTGATCAATTCATTATAACGCGTATTATCCAGATCCATACCCCAATTAGCAGTTGCTTTCAATCCTTCAATAATAGATACTTCTACAAAAGCACGTCCACTCAAGATATCCATATTATACTCATTCTTATCCAACTGCAAAGCAGATGCCGGATTAGATTGAGAAAGGAACGGACGATTCAAAGCTGTAGTACCATCTGTATACATACCATTACCATAATCATACATCGTAAAGCCGCGAGAGTCTTTCTTGATACTTCCATCTGCATTGCGGATATACAAAGGGTAGATAGGAGCAATGTTATTAGTTATATAAAATAAGTTGGTAGAACTTCCGGAAGTAGTTTGTTCATCAGGATAACGACTCACAATATTAGAGTAAGCAACATTCGCACCTACTTTTAACCATTCTTTCACTTGATAATCAGCTTTCAGGCGGAATGAAAGGCGTGAGAATGATGAACCTGGAATAAGACCGCTGTCATCCAAATAACCAGCCGACATATAATAGTTCATTTTTTCAGTAGAACCGCTAATATTTACGTTATATTCCTGACGCAAGTTGCCATTATCAAGCAATTCTTTTTCCCAGTTATCAGGAGTAATATAGTAATCTCCATACACCCGCCCCAGTGTGGCATTCGGATTAAGCTTACCGTCTACACCTATATATCCCTCACCATTAGGCACTGTGTAAACAGGGTATCCCAAACCATCCTTAGAAAACAGTAATGAATTAATATACTGATTACCAGTCATTCCATTAGACAATACTCTATTGGGATCTCCACCAGCATAGCCATTCAACATTGCAGTGTAGTAGTTCTCCACATATTCCTGAGAAGAAGTCATAACATCATAGTTAGACACACCGCGACGGTTAGTACCCCACTTAGCATCCAGATTTACAGTTGCTTTTCCTGTAGCTCCTTTTTTGGTAGTCACCAAGATTACGCCATTGGCACCACGTGCACCATACAATGCATTAGAAGCAGCATCCTTTAATACCGTCAAGCTCTCAATATCCTGTGAGTTGATAGCTGAAATATCACCATCGTAAGGAACGCCATCCACTACATACAACGGATTGTTACTTGCAGACAAAGAACCAACACCACGAATACGTACAGTAGACCCGGTACCCGGTTGGCCATTTCCGCTGGTTGTTTGTACACCAGCCACCTGACCTGAAAGTGCATTAGTTATATTAGAGACCTGACGCTCTGCCAACTTATCTGCTTTGATAGTTGAAGCAGAACCTGTAAATGCAGACTTCTTCGCGGTACCATAAGCAACCACCATTACTTCGTCAAGCATCTCAGCATCAGACTTCATAATAACCTTCACAGTAGGTTCAATACCCACTTCTTGTGCTTGCATTCCAATGTACGAAATCTGCAAAGTCTTCGCAGGACTACAATACAGCTATCTATATTATTATCAATGATTTATCCAAAAGCAAAGAACCCAAAATTAGAATATTTGTATATACTATTATATTGATTATAAGACATATATATTAATATGATTATCATAATGATCTACCGTATATATCCTAATAATAAATCTAACTTACTAATTATTAAGCATATAAATAAATATGTAGTTGTGATTTGCATTATTAATTTACAACTAAAAGTCTTTTAGATAGCATATTGTTTGAAAATAATAATCTATATAGCTGTAATCCAAAACAAAAACGGGAAGCATATCATTTAGAATATGCCTCCCGTTTTATGTGTAATTTATTTATTGTCAAGTTCACTATTTCTATCAGAATCAACTAAATCACAGAGAAGAAATATATTGAATTAACTGGATAATCCCCTCGTTATCATTCTTCAACTTATTTTTTTTCTGAAAGCTCATGATTTCTTTCTTTCGTTCAGGGAATATTTTTATAACTTCTTTTATTCTCCTAAAACGCTCACGTTTTCCATTTATTTCTATGGTGTATATAGTATATGGTTCCACTTTATAATTTTCTGGTAATTTCAACTGATACATTTCTCCACCCGTATTAAGAGAGGAAATATTATCAATAGCCGTTGTAGAAGAACTACCATAACCAATATTTTGAGCACCAATACTCAAACGACAGCGATAGGATGCATACAAAGGGTACTTTCCTGACAATAAAACTTCTTCAAAACTATTTCCTGAAGGAATAAAACTCCTCTTTTCAAAATAGATAGTATCAATTTGGTCAATAGGATG
>ERZ773237.1929-NODE-1929-length-15129-cov-3.652382_pt1 | contig 15129 bp, 9 predicted proteins | sample MGYA00580990_ERZ773237 | MGnify/ENA primary metagenome ERZ773237 (study PRJEB29015, sample SAMEA2737749) | human gut metagenome | biome: human gut; feature: human-associated habitat; material: faeces | place: China | collected 2012 ...
CCTGGCTGAGCGACGAAAGGTTCGGGGCGGAGAGCTTGCAGATCGTCTCGTCGTTGTCTACCCCCAGGATGGCTATGTCGTTCGGAATACGCGAATTTCCCCCCCCCTCGATCTGGAGGCACGCCTCGGTGATATGGTACGCCTGGTTGTCGTCGCAGGCCATGATGGCCACCGGTTTGGGCAGCGATTGCAGCCACGTGATGAGCTGCGCCGTGTCGTAGTACCACAGGTCGTTCTGGGCGCCGCTGCGCAGCGACGAGAAGGTGAAATCGGGGTTTGCCTGTTCGACGGTCTCGCGGAAACCCTGGCAGCGTTCGTCCGAGAAGTCGATGCCCCGCGTCCCGTAGAAGGCGAAATTGCGGAACCCCTTTTTCAGGAAATACTCCGCGGCCATGCGGCCGGCAAGGTGGTGGGGCCCGGTGATGTTGGGGATCGTCGTGAAACGCTTCTTGAAATCCTGCGCGATGGCGATGATGCCGTTTTCGCGGAACAGACCGACGTTGTCCGTGTTGTAGAACTGCCCGATCACGGCGTCGGCCTTCATCCGCACGGCCCATTCGACCACCGCCTCTATGCCGAACTTGTCGCGTATCGACAACGGCAACCGGCAAAGGCTCCACGCCTGGGCGGTGTCGTGCGCGTAGCGGGCCATGCCGAGCAGCAGTTCGCGGGCATAGGCTTCGGAAAAATCGGTCAGGAAAATTACGCGTGCCATGGTCTGGTTGGGTCTCTTCGAGGGTAAAGATAGCTTTTTTTCGGGAATTTTCTGCCCCAGGACGGAATTTCGGGCGAAAAGGCACTCCTGCCGGGGTTTCGGCGCCGGATAGGAAGGTTCTGCGCGATGTGAGGATGTAAAAGCGCAAATAGCCACGGACGGGACGCTTCTCTTCTCTTATATTTGTATAACCTAAACTGCGACCGGTTCCGATGCTGCGCAGATACGGCTGCCGGGGTTTGCAATACCGCCCCGGAATCCTTATCTTTGATGGAACGCTTTACGGACGGGGCGCATACACCGAAACTGCCATGACCAAAAAACTTACCTTCGCCTTGCTGGCCCTCGGGCTCCTTGCGTGCGCGCCGCGACCGGCCGGCCCGGTCGATTATGTAGACCCGTTCATCGGCACGGGCTACCACGGGCATACCTACCCGGGCGCAACGACGCCGTTCGGCATGGTGCAGCTCAGCCCCGACACGCGTGCCGGGGACTGGGACGCCTGCGCCGGATACCATTACGACGATACGACCATCGACGGTTTTTCGCATACGCACCTCAGCGGTACGGGGTGTGCCGACCTGGCCGACATCCTGTTCCATCCCACCACGCGCGAAATCGTGTTGCACGACGGCGCCTGCGTCCTGCAGCCCTATTTCTTTTCGCACGGGGACGAGAAGGCCTCCTGCGGCTATTATGCCGTGGAGTTACCCGGTGAAAATATCAGGGTGGAGCTTACGGCGGCGCCCCGTACGGGCGTGCACCGCTATACCTTTACGGGCAAGGGGCCGCGGCAGGTGGTCGTCGACCTGATGCACACGATCGCCGAGGAGCAGGTCGACATGCGTGAATTGCGGACGACGGCGCCCGATGAGATCGCCGGGATGCGCCGCACGCAGGGGTGGGTGCCCGACCAGTATGTCTTTTTCTCCGCCCGTTTTTCGGAGCCTTTCGCCGACGTGCGGCTGCTGGGCGACAAACAGGCCGTGCTGACCTTTGCGCCGGACACCGAAACGCTTACGATAGCCGTCGGGTTGTCGTCGGTCAGTGCAGCGAATGCCCGTCTCAACAGCGTCGCCGAGGTGCCGGAGCTGGATTTCGATGCCGTGCATGCGCGCGCCGCCGCGCTGTGGCGCGAAGCGCTGGGCGACATCGTCGTCGAGGGCGGTTCGCGCGACGAAATGGTCAATTTCTATACGGCGCAGTACCATACCAAGCTGACGCCCAATCTGATGAGCGATGTCAACGGCGAGTACCGCCGTCACGACCAGCGCATCGCGCGTATGCCGCAGGGCGGGGCCTACTATTCGACATTCTCGCTGTGGGACACTTTCCGCGCGTGGAACCCGTTGCAGACGCTGGTGAATACGACGTTAGTCAACGACATGATCCGCAGTATGCTCGACATGTACGACATAACGGGCGAGCTTCCGATCTGGCCGCTCGCGTCGGGCGAGACGGGGACGATGATCGGCTACCATGCCGCGTCGGTCATTGCCGACGCCTACCTGAAAGGTATCCGCGGATACGATGCCGAAAAGGCGCTCGATGCGATGATCCGCTCGTCGAACATCAATAAGAAAGGTTCCGATTACTATGTGGCGCAGGGGTTTATACCCTCCAATATCAAGCGTGAGTCGGTCTCCTGCACGCTGGAATATGCCTACGACGACTGGGCGATCGCCCGCATGGCCGGGGCCATGGGTCGGGACGACGTCGCCCGGGAGTATGCCCAGCGGGCGCTCAACTACGCCAATGTCTTCGACGGATCGACCTGTTTCTTCCGCGGCCGCGGGACGGACGGCAACTGGTCTGAGCCGTTCGAGGAGTTCGCCACGGGGCGCGACTATACCGAGGCCACGCCGTGGCACTACCGTTTCTTCGTGCCGCACGACGTGAACGGGCTCGCCGGGCTTTTCGGCAGCCGCGAGGCGTTCGTCCGTGAACTGGATCGGCTCTTTACGCTCGAATCGGACGAGATGCAGCTCGACGTAAGCGACGTGACGGGGCTCATGGGGCAGTATGCCCACGGCAACGAACCCAGCCATCACATGGCCTACCTCTACAATTATGTCGGGCAGCCGTGGCGGACACAGGAGCTCACGCGCAGCCTGCTGCACGGGATGTACGCCCCGACGCCCGCGGGGATCATCGGCAACGAGGACTGCGGCCAGATGTCGGCGTGGTACATCTTCTCCAGCCTGGGCTTCTATCCCGTCTGCCCCGGCTCGAACCAGTTTGCGCTGACCGCACCCCAATTCCCGAAGGCCGTCGTGCGCCTGGCCAACGGCCGCACGCTGACCGTTACGGCAAACAACCCCCGCCGCAATACCTATATCGCTTCGGTGACGCTCGACGGAGTGCCCGTGACCGAAAATTTCATCACCTACGAACAACTGATGCAGGGTGGGGAACTGCATTTCGAACTCCGTGCGGAACCCGATTACGCCCGTGGAACGGATGCCGCAGCAGAGCCCTATTCGCTTACGCGCGGCCAGGTCGTTTCGATTCCCTATACCACGCAGAACGTGAGCCTCTTCACCGAGCCTGTGCCCGTCGCCCTGGCCACGACGACGGCCGGAGCCGAAATCCGCTATACGCTCGACGGCTCGGAGCCGGACGAAACCTCGGTGCTCTATGCCGGGCCCGTCGTTGTCGACCGCTCGCTGACGCTCAAAGCGCGGGGATTCAAACCCGGAGCCGCACCGAGCCGTACGCTGACGCTCCAAGCCGAGAAGGCCGTATTCCGCAAGGGACTGCCCGGAGCGGGCGCGGCCATGCGTCCGGGTGTCGCCTATGCCTGTTACGAAGGCGTGTTCTCGCATGTGGACGAGATTCGCCGGGGAAAGCTCGTGGCGTCCGGGACAATGCCCGAGCCGTCGATTGCCGATGCCCCGCAGGAAGACCATTTCGGATATATTTTCAACGGCTGGATCCGTATTCCCGAACGGGGCGTGTGGGAGTTCATGACCAAGAGCGATGACGGCAGCGTGCTCGTGATCGGCGACCGGAAGGTGGTCGACAACGATGGGTCGCACGCTTCGGTCATGGCGACCGGGCGCGTGGCGCTCGAAGCGGGTCTGCATCCCTATACGCTCATGTATTTCGAGGATTACGAGGGGCAGGATCTCTCCTGGGGCTGGAGGGCGCCCGGAGCGGCTCTCTTCGAGCAGATCCCCGCGGAGCGTTTGTACGTTGAATTTCCCGATTGTCCCGCTGATTAAACTATAAAGTTATGAAACGATTGTTCTATCTTCTTGCGGCAGCGGCGTTCACTGCCTGCGGTTCGGCCACGACGCTCAGCGTCATGACCTTCAACATGCGTTACGACAACCCCGAAGACGGGGCGGACAACTGGCGTTTCCGCCGCGGGCGGGTCGCCGAGGTGATCGCTTCGCACGGCGTCGACGTTTTCGGCACGCAGGAGCTGCTTGCCAACCAGCTCGGCGACCTGAAGCGTTTGCTGCCCGGCTATGCTGCGGTGGGCGTCGGCCGTGAGGACGGTGCCGAGGCGGGCGAGTTCAGTGCCGTATTTTACCGGCGGGATCGTTTTACGCCCCTCGAATCCGGGACTTTCTGGCTGAGCGAAACCCCCGACGTCGCAGGCTCGAAAGGGTGGGACGGCGCCTGCGAGCGCGTGGCAACCTGGGTCGTACTGCATGACAGGGAAGGGGGCCGGGAGTTCCTCTTCGTCAACACCCACCTCGACCATGTAGGGCAGGTCGCCCGCGACGAAGGCGTGAACCTGCTCAGGGAGCGCATCGAAGCGCTGCGCGGGGATCGGCCTGTGATCCTGACGGGCGATTTCAATTCCGAGCCCGGCTCGTCGGTCGTGGCGCACGTGCAGAAAGACGGCGTGCTGCATGATGTGAAGCAGGTCGCCGCCCGTAAATCCGGCACGGAGTGGAGTTTTTCCGACTTCGGGCAGATACCCGAGGCCGAACGCCCGTTGCTCGACTACATCTTCGTGAGCGACGGCATCGCCGCCGACCTTTACGAGGTGCTGCCCGATACGCTCGGTGGCGGTTATGTCTCCGACCATGCCCCCGTGATGGCCATTGTCAAATTCGAAAAATAACATCCCGCAATGAAAAAGATACTCAAAAGCTGGCTGCTGTTCGCAGCACTGTGCACCTGCGCCACGGCTGTGGCCGAGCGCCCCATCCTGATCCATTCGCACAACGATTATTGCCGCCGTGCCCCCTTCTGGCAGGCGTACGCCCAGCAGGTCTATTCCATCGAGGCCGACGTGTTCCTGCACGGCGGCAAGCTGCTCGTGGGGCACGAGGTCGAAGACCTTTCGCCCGGCATGACCTTCGAGGCGCTCTACGTCGAACCGCTGGTGACGCTCTTCGGGCGTAACGGCGGGCGGGCATGGAAGGATTCCGGCGAACACCTTCAACTGATGGTCGAGCTCAAGTCTGCTACCGAACCGACTTTACAGGCCGTTGCGGCATTGCTGGGCCGCTATCCCGAGGTGTTCGACCCGGGGGTGAACCCCGAGGCCGTGCGGATCGTCGTCACGGGGCGTGTCCCGGCACCGGCCGATTTCGGCAAATATCCCTCCTATATCCGTTTCGACGGGGTGTGGAATGCCGACTATACGCCCGCGCAACTGGAGCGCATCGCCCTGATAAGCGCCGATTTCAGCGACTATTCGCAGTGGAACGGCAAGGGCTCGATCATCCCGGCCGAGCGTGCGGAACTGGAGACGGTCATCGACCGCGCACATGCCTGGGGAAAACCCGTGCGTTTCTGGGGCGCCCCCGAAGGGACGACGGTTTACTATACCTTTTATGATATGGGTATCGACTACCTCAATACCGACCATCCCGAGGTGTGCGCCGCGTTCTTCGATGATTTCGGCAACAAGAATTTCCAGATCGGCGAGCGCCGCACGGCCGCCGAAGGCGTGACGGGCACCAAGCGCCTGGACAAGACCACGCGCGATTTCCGGGGCTTCCAGAACGACAAGCTGCAACTCTCCAAGGGCATCGACGTCTACACCCCGACTTACCGCAACGACGGGGGCCGGGGACGGGTTCGCAACGTGATCTACCTGATCGGCGACGGCATGGGGCTGTCGCAGATCGTGGCGGCTTTCTATGCCAACAAGGGGCTGTCGACCCTGCAGATGAAATATATCGGCCTGCAACAGAACAATGCGCTGGATGCCTTCACGACCGATTCGGCCGCCGGCGGCAGCGCCCTGGCCACGGGCGAACGTCACGATAACCGCCATATCTCGATGAGCCCGGAGGGTGTGCCCTATCCCTCGCTGAGCGATTTCTTCCACGACAGGGGGCTGCCCGTGGGCGTCGTGACGCTGGGTAACATCGCCGATGCCACGCCGACGGCCTTCTACGGGCATTCGGTCGAGCGCGACAATGCCGACGAGCTGACCCGCTGCCTCATGGACGGGCGTATCGACCTGCTTTGCGGCAGCGGCATCCGTGAATTTACACGCCGCAAGGACGGGATCGACCTGGTCGGGGAGCTGGAGAAACAATACGATTTCGTGCGTTCGGTCGATGGGATCGATGCCGCGAAGGGCAAGGTCATCTGCATCGACGAGGCGATGGACGATGCGGCCGAGGAGGCCAACCTTACGCTGCTGGCCGATGCCACGCGCGCTTCGATTGCCAAATTGCGGGAACGCGGCGGCGAAGGGTTTTTCCTGATGGTCGAGGGTGCCAAGATCGACTATGCGGGGCACTCGCGCTGCCTGCCCGGTTCTATTATCGAAATGTTGAGCTTCGACCTGGCCGTTGCCGAGGCGCTGAAATTCGCCGACACGAACGGCGAGACGCTCGTCATCGTCACGGCCGACCATGAAACCGGCGGCCTGGTGGTGGTCGATGGCGACGAGCATACGGGGCGTGTGACGGGCGTCTATGTCTCCGACGACCATACGCCCGCCATGCTTCCGGTATTCGCCTACGGCCCGGGCGCCGACAAGTTCTGCGGCACCTACATGAACACCGAGATTGCACGCAGGATAAAATCACTGATAAAATAACCGCATACTATGACGCTACGCAAACAAATCGCGGCATTCATGTCGCTGGTCTTCGCAGCGGGCACGGCAGGGGCGCAAGACCTCAAATCGGGGCCCTACAAGCTGCCCTACAAAAACACCTATGTAAAGGAGGTATTCGTGGCCGAGAACGAGTTCCGCACGGCCAAACCCGAACACATCAAACCCCGGACGTTCGCCGAGGCGCGCAAGATCCTGCCCTCGCCCGTGTGGGAAGGGCATGAAAAGGAGGTCGAGATGTACTGGCACGCCTGGCAGATCGCCGTGGGCAACATCCGCCAGCCGCAGGAGGGCTCCGGGTTCGTGTCGCCTTACCTCGATATTGCCTACAACGGCAATATCTTCATGTGGGACGCTTCGTTCATGATGATGTTCGCCCGCTACGGTTACCGCTTTTTCCCGTTCCAGCGCACGCTGGACAACTTCTACGCCAAGCAGCATCCCGACGGGTTCATCTGCCGCGAGATCCGTGCTGACGGCTCCGACTGCTTCGAGCGCTACGATCCCACCTCGACGGGGCCCAACCTGCTGCCGTGGGTCGAACTGATGTATTACCGCCAGTTCGGCGACATCGACCGCCTGCACAAGGTTTTCCCCGCCCTGTGCGCCTATGCCAAGTGGTGGCGGCTCAACCGCACGTGGCCCGACGGCACCTACTGGTCGAGCGGGTGGGGGACGGGCATGGACAACATGCCCCGCGTGAAGCCCGAATACAACCCGATCTTCTCGCACGGCCACATGGTATGGCTCGACACCAACCTGCAGCAGATGCTGGTCGACGAATCGCTGCTCAACATCGGTTTCCACATCGAACGCTGGCAGGAGATCGAGGACATGGAGGACGAGATGAAACGGCTGCGCGCCTATGTCAACGAGCACCTGTGGGACGACGCGACGGGTTTCCTCTACGACCGCTACGGCGACGGGTCGCTCTGCACGACCAAGGGGATCGGCGCCTTCTGGGCCCTGCAGGCCGACGCGCTGGACAAGGGGCGGATGGACCGCATGGTGGCGCACCTGGCGGACACGGCCGAATTCGACCGTCCGCACCGCGTGCCGTCGCTCTCGGCCGATCACCCGAAATACAACCCGACGGGCCGTTACTGGCAGGGCGGCGTATGGCCGGGTGCCAATTACATGGTCATCGACGGCCTCTACCGCAAGGGCTACCATGACCTTGCGCTGGAGGTGGCCGAAAACCATTTCAACGCCGTATTCGAAGTGTGGAAGAATACCGGGACTTTCTGGGAGTACTATGCCCCCGAGAAGATCGAACCCGGGTTCATGGCCCGCAAGGACTTCGTGGGCTGGGCGGGGCTGCCGCCGATCGCGGTGTTCATCGAGTATATCCTCGGCATCAAATCCGACTATTCCGAGGGGCGTATCGTGTGGGACATCAACCATACCGAGGCCCACGGCATCGACCGCTATCCCTATGGCCCCGAGGGCGTCGTGGGGCTGAAGGTCAAGGGCCGCAATTCAGCCGGGGACGTGCCTGCGGTGAGCGTTACGACCAACGTGCCGTTCGACCTGACGGTGACGTGGGGCGACGGGCAGAGCCGCACCGTCCGCGTGGAGAAGAGCGGCAGTGTGAAACTGAATTAAGGAACCTAACCTACCTATGAAAAAGATAACGACTCTTATGTGTGCCGTCGCCTTGTGGTGTTCGGCACAGGCACAGGCGCCCGCCCTGCATTTCGGCCGGGACGGCAAATTCCGGATCGCACAGTTCACCGACGTGCACCTCGACCTCGGTACGCCTTACCGCCGGGCGCAGGCGGAAAAAACCATCGCCCAGATGCGCTACATCCTCGATGCGGAGCATCCCGACCTGGTGGTCTTCACGGGCGACGTGGTGACGGGCAAGCCCGCAGCCGAAGCGTGGCACCGCGTGTTGGAGCCCGTCGCGGAACGCAACCTGCCGTTTTGCGTGGTGCTGGGGAACCACGACGCCGAGCAGGATCTGACGCGGGCGGAGATCGGCCGCATCGTCACCTCGTATGCCGGCACGCTCAATACGCTCGGCGCCGGGGGCGAACTGGCCGACGTGGTGCTGGAGATCGCCGGGACGACGCAACCTGCGGCGTTGCTCTACTGCCTCGATTCGCACGATTATTCAACAATCCCGTCTATCGACGGCTACGGCTGGTTCACGCAGGAGCAGGTGGGCTGGTACCGCGCCCGCAGCGCCGCCTATACCGCGGCCAACGGCGGGAAGCCGCTGCCGGCGCTGGCGTTTTTCCATATCGCCCTGCCCGAATACGTCGCTGCATGGCGGAACCCCGACAATACGCATGTCGGCCGTGCCGCCGAGGATGAATGCCCCGGGGCGCTGAACCCCGGCATGTTCGCCGCGATGGCCGAGTGCGGCGATGTGATGGGCACTTTCGTCGGGCATGACCACGACATCGACTATGTGGTGGCCGAGAAGGGTATCGCCCTCGGTTACGGCCGTTTTTCGGGCGACGATACGACCTACAACAACCTGCGGCCGGGGGTGCGCATCCTCGTGCTGACCGAGGGCGAACGAGGCTTCGAGACGTGGATACACGAGCGCGACGGCCGGATTGCAGACCATGTGGAATTCGGCGGCGGGAAAGTTGCGAAAGTCAAAAATAACAACTGATTGCACGATGAGGATTGGTGTGGATTTAGGCGGCACGAACGTGCGCGCCGGCCTGGTGAAGGATGGCCGCATCGTGCGGTTGCTCTCCGAACCCTGCAAAGCCGACCGCCCCGAAGGGGAGGTCGTGGATCAAATTGCCTCGCTCATCGGGAAGCTCATCACCCCCGACGTCGCCCGCATCGGTATCGGCGTGCCGTCGGTCGTGGATGCGGCGCGCGGGATCGTCTACAATGTCGTAGGCATCCCGTCGTGGCGCGAGGTATACCTCAAAGACCTGCTCGAAAAACGGTTCGGTGTCCCCGTATATGTCAACAACGACTGCAATTGCTTTGCTTTGGGCGTCAGCCGCTTCGGCGAGGCGAGCGCATATAGCGACGTGGTGTGCGTGGCGCTCGGCACGGGTGTCGGCGCAGGGATCGTGATCGGTGGCGAACTCTATTGCGGGCACGATACGGGTGCCGGGGAGATCGGGAGCATTCCGTACCTCGACCGCGATTACGAATACTATTGCAGCAGCCGTTTCTTCCTAGGCCGCGGCACGACGGGCAAGGAAGCCTACGAGCGTGCCCTGGCGGGCGATCCCGCGGCGCTGGCGCTGTGGCACGAATTCGGCGGGCATATCGGGCGGCTGGTGATGATGATCCTCTATGCCTACGACCCCGAAGCGATCGTTTTCGGCGGGAGCATCGCCCATGCCTTCGGATTTTTCCGGGAGGCGATGTACGAGCAGTTGAAACAGTTCCCGTATGCCAAGACGGTCGAACGGCTCCATATCTGCTGTTCGTCGGTCGAACACGTGGGGCTTTTGGGGGCTTCGGCGTGCGAATAACGGGCTCGGGTTTTGATTTGTCCGTTTTTTGCCTTATTTTTACCTTGTGTTCCTGAGGAACCTCCATTTAAAATAACCCGGATATGAAGAGACTTATACCCCTCGTTGTCCTTTGTGCGGCCCTCTGCGGCTGCGGTAAGGTAATCCCCGCCGACGATGAAGTCGCGGTGGTGCCGTTGCCCGAGCGTGTCGTAAAAGGGCAGGGAACCTTTTTGCTGACCGCTTCGACCGAAGCGGTGCTGCTGTCCGGCGACGACAGTCTGGCCTGTGTGACCGGGGCGCTCGACGAAGTGCTGGAACCGGTGTTCGGCAAAGGGTTGCGGGTGCGGCATGCCGACGTGCCCCTCGACGGGGCGCTGAATATCTCGTGCGACGCGGCGATGCCGGCGGATGGCTACCGCCTGGAGATTACGCCCGGACGTGCCGAGATTGTGGGCGGGAGCGCTGCCGGGGCGTTCTATGCGGTGCAGACCCTTCGCCAGCTGATCCCCGTTGCGGCTTACGACGCGACCGGCGTGCGTGCCGTGGAGCTGCCCGTCGTGACGATCGAGGACAAACCGTGCCTGGGCTACCGGGGCATGATGCTCGACGTCTGCCGCCATTTCTTCACGGTCGACGAAGTGAAGGAGGCGCTCGACATCATGGCCCTGCATAAGCTCAACGTGTTCCACTGGCACCTTACCGACGACCAGGGGTGGCGTATCGAGATTAAGAAATACCCGAAACTGACCGAGGTGGGTTCCGTACGCAGCCGTACGCTGATCGGCCGCGACCCGGGCGGCGAGTACGACGAAAACTGCAAGTTCGACGAAACGCCCTATGGCGGTTACTATACGCAGGACGAGATCCGCGACATCGTGGACTACGCCGCGAAGCGTTTTATCACGGTGATCCCCGAGATCGAATTCCCCGGACATGCCGTGGGTGCGCTGGCCTCCTATCCGTGGCTCGGCTGCACGGGCGAGCAATACGAGGTGCGCCAGACCTGGGACATCGACGACAGGGTGTTCTGCATCGGCAAGGAGACGACCTTCGAATTCATCGAGGGGGTGCTGGAAGAGGTCGTCGGCCTTTTCCCGTCGGAATACATCCATATCGGCGGCGACGAATGTCCGACGGTGATGTGGGAGAAGTGCCTGCATTGCAAGGCGCGCATGAAGGCCGAAGGGCTGAGGCGCCCGCGCCAGTTGCAGAATTACGCTACGGCGCGCGTCGAAAAGTTTCTGAACGCCCGCGGACGCCGCCTGATCGGCTGGGATGAGATTCTCGAAGGCGATGTCACCCCGACGGCGACCATCATGTCGTGGCGCGGTGCGAAAGGGGGCATCGAAGCCGCCAGGCAGGGCAACCATGCCATCATGGCGCCGACCACGAACTGCTACCTGGATTACTACCAGACGCGAGATACGGCCCGCGAACCCCTTGCCATCGGCGGGTACGTACCCGTGGAGAAGGTCTACGAACTCGATCCTTACGAGCATCTCACGCCTGCCGAGCAGGCTTGTATCCTGGGCGTGCAGGCCAACCTGTGGACGGAGTATATCGCGACATGGCCGCATGCCGAATACATGCTTCTGCCGCGCCTGAGCGCGCTGGCCGAAGTGGGGTGGAGCCTCGACCGGAAGGATTATGCCGGCTATCTGTACCGTGTCCGCCGCCTGGCGCGGATCTACGATGCCTGCGGGTATAATTATGCGCGGCACATTTTCGGAGAGTAGGGGGGCGCCCGCATAAGGACGGGGATCGGCTGAGTGTCGATCCCCGTTTTTTGTGCCCCGCAGCGGCACCGCAGGCCCTCGGGGATATTATCTCGGATTTTGCACGGTGTGTTCGTAAATTTTTGCTATCTTTGGAGGCAAAAAGTGTGCGGATTATGGATTTGAAATACGTGCGGAGCGAATTGCGCAAGCTCTCGGAAATTGTTGAAGGCTGGAATGAGACCCCGGAGATCGGCTCCCTCGAGCGGGATCTCGCACTCGATAAATTGCGGACACTCTACGAGGCCGTGCGTTTCGGTACGGAGGAGGAACCCGCTGCGGCCGATGCCGTCCGGCAGGAACCCTTCCCGACGGAGATTCCGGTCAGCCTTGACCTGAGCGAAGTGCTTTCGATCGAGCCTCTGCCCGTGGCGGAACCCGAATTGCCGTCGCTCTCCGGATCCGGGCCGGAACCCGAATCCGGGTTCATTGCGCCCCAGGCCGGCCTGCCCGTGGCGGAGCCCGGGGCAGCTTTCCCCGATTGCGATACCGCGGCGGCGGAAACGGTGGCCGAATCTGTGCAGGATTCCGTGCCGGCGGACGGACAAGAGCCGGCCGGGGGTGTTGCGGAACCTGCCGAAATCCCGGCGGAACCGGCTGCGGGGCGAACTGCGGAGGCTGAACTCCCGGTTGCCGGGCTGGTTCCCGATCCTGAAACCCCGGCTGCGGAAGAAATCCCTGCGCCCGAATCAACTGGAAATAGCGCTGGCAAGGAAGTGCCGGCTGAAAATATTGCGGCGGCATCCGAATCGCATGGGGATTACGGCTCGCAGGAGCTTGCCCGTGTGCCGGGGGCAACCGACCCCCGGGACGAGCCCGCACACCGGGAAGCACCCTCGGGGATGCCCGAACCGGAAGCAATTGCCGGATCAGGGGCGGAAACGGGCGTTACCCACCCGGCTCCCGGAGCGGGGGCGCATCCTGCGGCAGCGCCGCAGCCGATCGCGCCGACCTTGTTCGGCATCGAAGAGGAGACCCAGCGGCACCGCCATAAACAGCGGGTAATCATGTCGCTTTACAATCCCGAACCCACGGCTGCACGGCCGACGGCCGAAAAGCCTGCTCCGGCACCTGCCGCGGGGGACGCCGCAAGACCCGAGGCAGGGCGGCCGCAGCTTCCAACCGACAGTCCGGCAACCGACAGCCCGGAACCGGTATCCGGCCCTGGCGCTTCGGCTCCCGGGGCTCCGCGTATGTTCGCAGGGGATGAGGCCCCTGCGGAAGGGGTGTATGCGGCGTCCGTGTCGCAGCGTCCGGCACCCGTGCCCGACACCGGGGATGACGACGAGGAGCCCGATTTCGAAGAGATTACCCTTGCAGGGAACGGAGCGCCGAATAACGGGGCCGTGCTGGGGGAAGTGATCAACCATGACAAACAGACGCTGGCCGATACGATTGTGCCGCCGCGCGACATGGCCTCGGAACTGCGCCGCAGCGAGCCCGTCACCGACCTGAGGCGCGCCATCGGCATCAACGACAAGTTCCTGATGATCCGCGACTTGTTCGACGGCGATGCCCGGGCTTACGAAGCGGCGCTCGACAAGCTCGATGCCTTCGGCGATTTCGACGACTGCATGATCTACATCGCCGAGAATTATGCGTGGAACGCCAATTCCGACGGCGCGAAATTCCTGATGGAACTGCTCGAACGTAAATTCGCATAGCCCCATGGCCAAGCTCTATATCGTACCTACGCCGATCGGGAACCTCGACGATATCACGCTGCGGGCGGTCAATGTGCTGCGCGAGGTGGATTTCATCCTCGCCGAGGATACGCGTACTACGTCGTTCCTGCTCAGACACCTCGGTATCGAGAAAAAACTCCATTCGCACCACAAGTTCAACGAACACGCCACGGTCAAGATGGTGGCTGGGTCGATTGCCGCCGGACGCAATGCCGCGTTGGTTTCGGACGCTGGGACACCCGGTATCTCCGATCCGGGGTTTCTGCTGGTCAGGACGTGTGTCGAGGCCGGCATCGAGGTCGAGACGCTCCCCGGTGCCACGGCGCTGGTTCCCGCTCTTGTGCAGAGCGGATTCCCGTGCGACCGGTTTTGTTTCGAGGGGTTTCTGCCCCAGAAAAAGGGGCGGGCGAAGCAGTTGCAGTCGCTTGCCGACGAGGAGCGCACGATGGTATTCTACGAATCGCCCTACCGGGTGGTGAAATGCCTCGAACAGTTCGCCGAAGTTTTCGGATCGGAACGCAGGGTGTCCGTATCGCGTGAGCTGACCAAGAAGTTCGAGCAGACCGTGCGGGGCACTGTCGCCGAAGTGCTGGAACATTTTCGTACGACGGAACCCAAAGGCGAATTTGTGATCGTATTGGCTGGGAAACCCAAACCGAAGAGGGAATTACCGGATGAGGAGACTGAATAAAGGACTGGAAAATGGAAAACAACAACGATACGCATCGGATCAAACGCTCTTCCTCGGCATGGCTGGGAGAGATGCGTGAATTCCTCCGGGGGCGTTTCAGCCTCGACGAGGACAAGGCACAGCGCGACGAGGTCGTGGCGTCGATCTCCAAAGGGGTGGTATTCCGCGGGGTCAACCTGTGGGTGCTGATCTTTGCGACGATGATCGCGTCGCTGGGCCTGAATGTCAATTCGGCCGCCGTGATTATCGGCGCCATGCTCATTTCGCCCATCATGGGGCCGATCATGGGTATCGGCCTCTCGCTGGGTATCAACGATTTCGAACTGCTCAAAAAGTCGCTGCGCAATTATGCGCTGATGTTCGTCGTGGCGATCGTCACCTCGACAGCCTATTTCCTGGTGTCGCCCCTGTCGTCGAACAGCAGCGAGTTGCTGGCACGCACCGTGCCGACGACCTACGACGTGCTGATCGCATTGTTCGGCGGCCTGGCTGGTATCGTGGCGCAGACGCGGCAGGATCGCACTTCGACCGTGATCCCGGGCGTGGCGATCGCTACGGCGCTGATCCCGCCCCTTTGTACCGCGGGCTTCGGCCTTGCCACGGGGCAGATCCGGTTTTTCTTCGGGGCGTTCTACCTCTTTTTCATCAACTCGGTATTCATCGCCCTGGCGACCTACGCCATGGTGCGTTTCCTGAAATACGAGAAAAAGGCGTTCATAGACAAGGTGCGCGAGCGCAACGTGAAGCGGCTGATGATGGTCATCACGCTGGTGACCTTCATCCCGAGCG
>ERZ773237.1931-NODE-1931-length-15126-cov-17.262292_pt1 | contig 15126 bp, 8 predicted proteins | sample MGYA00580990_ERZ773237 | MGnify/ENA primary metagenome ERZ773237 (study PRJEB29015, sample SAMEA2737749) | human gut metagenome | biome: human gut; feature: human-associated habitat; material: faeces | place: China | collected 2012 ...
AATATAATGCAGTGTTTTTACATAATTGGTGTAAATTAATATATAATTGCCTAATTTAATTTATTATCGGAATATGATGATTGTTTGGGCAAAAATAGTAATTTTGAATCATAATACATCAATTAAATCAATATGGGAAAAACAGGACGTCTGAATAGGTTGCGTGTCGTCATGGCAGACAAGATGCTTACTAATAAATGGCTAGCAGAACAAATAGGTATGTCGGAAATCACCGTATCGCGATGGAGATCTAACAAACTCCAACCCTCCTTGGCACAATTAGTGGAGATTTCACGAATCCTTAAAGTAAAGGTTCAAGACCTCATAGAAATAAAATACAACGAAGAAAGTACACAAATGACAGAAGAAGATAAAATAGAGTACTGATAGAATAAATATTTATGGCTACGATAACTCTTCAACAATACGCAAACCTAAAGAATGCCTCAATTGATGATATTCTTACCTATGCCTCACGCAAGGGCCTTTTCTTCCCGAAAGACCCCGAGCATGTGATTAATGATTCTGAACTTAGTCGGCTGGAACCTTCAAATAGCTCGGTCAACTCTTCTGTTTCACCATACGAAGAGAGTAATGCCTTTACTTTTGAGAAGTTCCTAGACCAGAATTATGCAGAAGCCAATAAAGGTAAGATGTTTAAAGCCACAGCGTCTAAGATATTGAACTATGGTGTATACGTTCAGTTTGATGGACATATAGGCTTTATCAAATTGGACGAACTGGCTTGGGGATTTCATAATGATGCAACAAAACTGATTAAAGAGGGCGATGAGTTAGATGTTGTAATCCTTGAATTCAAAAGCAATAAAATCCAGTTAAGCAGAAAACGACTTTTGACGGATCCTTTGATGGAGAATGCAGACAAGTTTTCTATAGGCATGATAGTTGAAGGTACTGTAGTAAATACTAATAAAAAACTTGCACATATAGATGTAGGCTTCGGCATAAGTGCAGAGTATAAACTGACCAAAGAGTTCAAACTGACTGAAGGCTGTAAGGTTTCATGTGTGGTTATGGATATCGACCTGTCAACCCATTGTCTGAGTGTAATAGTTCAAAAGGTTACATCTCAGCCAACAAGTACGATAACTGCAAAAAAGAAAACAGTTCCAAACGCATATGAGCCTATTATTGGCTTCGTTAAGTTCTTTGACACAAAGAAAAATTTTGGTTTTATACTGGCAAACAACTATGGCGTTAGCTGTAACGAAACTGAACCTAATAGGATTATTGACTTCTATCTGACGGGAAATGAATGGAAATCTGATTCTTATCCAAGAGATAACGAGTGGGTCATTTTTACTCCAAAATCTGGCCGTAGAGGCTGGAGTGCAATTGATGTCAAGCGAATTTCACTCGATTCGCAAACTCTTTTAAAAGCCTTTGAATACCGCGGTAAATTTGCTAGAATTGAAGGCTTTGACCAAAAGCACGATTCATACAACATAAATGTTACAAACAAGGTTGTTAGCATCCTTGCGAAAGATGGAGTTAATCAAGTTATAGTCAATACACTAACAGACTATATAGAACGCAGTAATGCAGACCAACGTGACGCAATAATTGACGAACTGGTCTCTGATAAAGACACACGAAACTGTCTGTTAAACCTAGTTACAAGTGGCATTGAGTTGAGTGAAACTGAAGGTACTGTAAGTCTGCGTAACAAAATGATATCATCTGTATTTGGAGAAGATCCATATGATATCGATGTTATAGTCAAGCTGTGGAATGCAGGATATGATTTAGCAGACTATTTTGACGAATTAAGATATGCTCTGAACTTGTGGGCGGAATCAGATTCAGGTAAAGGGCTCAAATTTCTGGATTCCATCAAATTGGAAGGCTTTCAGAAGTTATATTTGGAAGAACATCTGCCACAAATCAACGATAGTCTCTTATTGTTGCTACGTAAGGTATTCGATGAGGAGAACCTTCCTTCAACACTTAAAGAAAGAATCCTCAATGCACGAATGGCAAATAGCAACTTGGATTTGTCAGAGGTACAACAACTATGGACTTCCGGTTATAACTTGTCAGGCTACTATGATGTTGTCAGGACTCTTATAGCTAAGAGTATGGATGGACATAAGGCGGAGTTAAGAACCTTTCTTGGTGCTATAAAGTTGGAGGGATTGTCAGTTTTGTATTCATCAGACGCCTTAGGAACCAGCAGCAATGACTTCATACTATTCCTTCGTAGTGTATATGGTAAGAAATTTGCCGAATATCTTGCAGAGGCAGAAAATCTCAAGGATGAATATAAGGTTCTTTGTTTCCTTGATATCGTAGACATAAATTTACTGAATCGCATCTCATCTTGGGATGCGGTTGCAACTTGGTGCAATACGCTTAAGCCCGCTCAAATTCTTGACTTTGTCAAGAATTATGTTGCGGTAGCCAATTTCGAAAGTGAGAACTTCCTGAAGAAATTGAACGCTAAGCTAGTTGCAAACGCAATCAAAACAGCCGAAGAGACGGAACAATATCAACTGCTTAAAGTCCTTCCTGACGATTATGCTAGGAATCTAGTTATAGAAGAGTTTGCTGAAACAAAGCTCTACAAGCAATTTGTGGAGGAATGGTGGAATACGGAAAAGGCTGAGGTGCCCTACGTTGTATTTGACCTTGAAACGGATGGCGAAACAATCAAAGAGTTTGCCTTCCTTAAGGAAGATAACATGCGCAGTTATGAATCGGAAGATCAGCTCCGTTCGTTAGGTCGTGCTTTAAATCGGCAGGATATCGTAGTTGGACATAATATCAAGGAATGGGATTTACCTATTCTAGCGAAGAAAGGAATCACAACCAACCAGTTTGTATGGGATACGCTGGAAATTGAAATTCTTCTTAACCCATGCCGATATGCCTATTCTCTACACACCAAGCACAATGCAGCGGAAGATACAGAACTTACCAATGAACTGTTTTGGAATCAACTGTATCGCCTTTCAAAAGACAAATCACTTTGTGATAGCTTGAGAAATTTCTTACCAGCGCAGATTAACAATATTCTTGCCACTCTTCAGCAGGATATATATGCTGAATACTTTAAGAAGACTGCCAAAACATCCAAACAATTCTTTCAGGAATTGCGTTCTCTTGACTCAGAGTTGGAGAAAAAACTAAAAGAGATTGCCAAACTGGGCTCAGTAAGTAACTCTGACGTGGAGCGTATACTTCTGATTGCACCCAAAAGTCTGTGGTCAAGAATAGCGCAATATATACCTGTGCAATATCCTTCTGACGCAACCGAAGGCTACAAGGTAATCAACAAAGAAGCCCTAGATGAACATCCGTTAGACAATAAGTTGTGGAACTGCGTACTAACACGTTTCTGTGACATATGTGCTACGCCACTCTTTTGCAACTTGGCTCAGTATCTTCGTGTGGAGAACGAGGGATCAGACAAGATTACATTCACCGAAGATAGTTTGGCAGAGTATCTTACCAAGCCAAAGAGTAACATAGATTGCATTGATATTGATTCGTTCTCAGACAAAAAAATGTATGAGAACAAGTATGCTCGTATCTTTACCATAGGTGCGGAACTTCAAGACCGTGTCCATAAATGCAAGGAGGCGAAAGAATGGAGTTTTAGAGAACTTATTGACAAGGAATGTAAACTTCCTATGTCAATGGCTTCGACTAATATTGCATTATTGACAGATGCAGATAAGACAAGACTTGGTATTGTTCAATCAGAATTAACAGCAAACGTATGGGCAGAAAGACAATCTAATGGTAATTTCGCCATCTATCAGAATTTCCAATATCAGAAATATAGGAATGCGTTCTTAACTCATTTCGCCCCTGTGATGCCCGAGTTAGTGCCTTGGAAACTAAAGGGACAAGAGGCTACCGATTCGAAGCTATATATGGTAAAAAGTCAGGGCACTATGTCGTTAGATGCTCCATCTTTAAGGGTAACTCCTGCTTCAACAAACAGAAAAGCATATTGGAATTACCAGATGACTTTACTAGCGAAGATACATGAGCAGAATCCATTGCAGCCACTGATTTATATAATAAACGATGATAAAGAACTTGGTAGTGTAGAGGAATATGCCCGTAGTTGTGGATACTATGTACCTGCCATAGGTAGTGGCTTCCGTAAACTAGAGTATATTGGTACCCGCAGCAATGGTTTGGTAGTTATTACAAAAGAACAGTTCTTGGCAGGAATTGGTAATTATCGCTCTGACAAGGCGTTCTGTTACGTATGGGACAATATGGATATTGACCGTTATCTCATCATGTGGGACAAACTTCCATTCGAAGGTGACTATGAGGATGGTGCAGAAAGTGATGAAGATGAAAAGTTCAAACGAACAACGGCTAGACAGTGCATACTGGCAGCATGGCCTATCTTTGAGCATTACTGCGCATTGGTGATGGCCAACCATAAGGACACCAACTTTTATATCATAGACCCATACTTTGAGGATTATTCTGGTCTGGCAAAAACTTGTCACGCCAGGGCTTCCGTATTCACTCTATGGAACAATGAAGAAGTTTATCGTGAATCTTTAGAAAAGGCAGGATTGTTCTTCAAGGACACAAGTGGTATTGAAGAACAGCTTGACTCTGCGTATCTCAAGAAAGTAATACTTGACAGTTGGGGATATGAAGATTGGAGAGAAGGTCAGGAGCCTATCGTTGAGCATATGCTTGAAAGGAAGGGAAATTGCATAATTTCAATTCCTACAGGAGGTGGCAAATCTATTTTATTCCAAGGCCCTGCGCTTGCTCGTGCCATGACTTCAAACAGATTGACACTTGTAGTGAGTCCTTTGCGAGCTCTCATACAAGATCAGGTCGAGGAACTGCATGCGAAAGGGTTTGTCTGCAACGTAGATTACCTTAGCGGTGACCGTATGCAAGCTGAAACGCAACAAATTTACCGAAGAATTCAGTCAGGTGAGATAGCTTTGCTGTATATCACTCCTGAAAGATTCCGTGTGCGTTCGTTCATGGATGTTCTTTATCAGAGACTTCAAATGGATAGAGGTCTCGAATATGTAGTCTTCGACGAGGCGCACTGTATTTCTCAATGGGGACAGGACTTCCGTCCCGACTACAGGAATGCGGTTCAGTGGTGTGTTGACATGAAAAATAGCAAGAATGAATTTGATATAATGGTTGCCATGTTCTCTGCCACTGTGACCACCCAAGTCGAACAAGACTTCAAGTCGTATTTCCCTGACATTGTACGACTGGGACAGAAATCTGAAGAGTATAATCCTATAAGAAAGCATATTAGCATTTCTTTTTCCGTAACAAAGGGAAAGAACAAGAAAGATCAAGGACATGACCTTACGGCACGTGTAAATGCCATTAAGGACTACATCGAAGACAACAAAATCGATTTTTCAAAAAGTTGCATGCTTGTTTTCTGTCGCACTCATAACGAGTGTGAAGATACGGCAGAAGCACTGAATGAACTATGTAAGGCTGCGCCTGAAGGTTCTTTATTGGCTTCTTGTGTTGAGCATATCAGCTTTTTTCACGCAGGCCTAGATTCAACCCAAAGAAGCGATATCTATCGCCAGTTTAAAAACGCAGAAGAAGATCATGTACCAGAAGATGAGCGCATAAACATACTTTGTGCGACAAAAGCCTTTGGTATGGGTATGGATATTCCCAATGTCCATTATATAGTGCATTACAACCCACCGGCAGTCCTAGAAGATTATCTTCAGGAGGTAGGTCGTGCTGGTCGTGATAAGGGTATGTATGAAGCTGCTTTTCCTGACCATAGTCAGATTCCGGCTTTGTGTATAACCTCTCCTGATGATTTCAGACATTTGAAAGATCTATTGGTTCGTAGTCAGATGAGTTGGTCAGATTTAACCGATTGCAAGGATAAAATTTTGGCGTTCATTCGTAGATTCAAAACAATTGAGCAAGTAAAACTCAATCCAATAGTTGTGCCATATAACATCTGGATTAAGAATGAAGAAAACGGCAAATTTCTAGATACAACGGCATCACGTCTTGCGTTCCATTGGCTGGAACATATTGGATATGTTAAGTTGAAGTATCTCGACTTAGCATATTTTGACATGACTATATCAAATAAAGAATTTCCTACTCCGAGTCAGAATTCAATTAATCTATTTGGAACATCTGTCGGGTATGGCAGACGGTATCAACAAACGCCTTCTCACGAGGCAGCTAAGCTGGTGTTCGATTATCTGAAGCTACATGCTGAGAAGTTGGAAGAGAATTCACTGTTTCCCATTTCTGAAATGCGTAGGAGCTTTAAGCCGTATAAGCTTTCGTTTGTCAAAATCATGAATGCCATCCTGGATTGCATGAAGTGTAATCTCTTGACACTAAACGAACAGATGCGTTGTGAACTTAAGGCGCGCCGTTATGGAGAGACGAGATATATGGTCAAGCATAACCAGAATATTTTCGCACTTCATATCGCAATGGATGGAATACGGAAACTGTTGTCTGATTGCAAGATAGGTGTGGAGCGAGAACTCGATATGAATGAGCGTGAATACATTCAACGTCATCTAATGGGTGAGGTCAATTATGATGGACTCTTGAAAACAGAGACTAAAAAACGCAGAAATAAAGAAGAGACTATAATATATATGCCATGGAAGAATGAAGACAGTAATCCTCCCAAAGGCTGCGTGACCAAGGCCGATACTTTTAAGAACGATATACAGAAAAGAGTTGCCGTGGGAATGTTTAACATCCTGCGATATGTACCAGGTGTGACCTTCCGTATAATAAAGACGGAAGAGGATGTGCTGTATCATATTATGGTGAAGGATGAGCGTTGGAAGGATTTTGTCGATAATATGGAAACTGATTGTTTGGAATGGCTTCGCTTCATCACAGAAAATACCGGAGCATTCTGTTGGGCAGAGAAGTTGCTGGAAATGAACTTTCATGATGATGGTGATAAGTTCGGATATTTCGACAAACTACTTTCAGTTCTTGGAATACTCTCATATATAGAGCACACTCCATTGATGAATACAGGTATAGAGGTTCAAGCCACAGAGTTCACTGAATCTCCTATCGATGAAGGTATTGACGAAAAGTCACCCATGCACGATTATCGAAAAGAGTTTGATACACTTGAGAAAGTAAAGAAGGTCAGACTCACTGCGATGAATATATTCTCTATGCTTCCAAGTGAAAAGCAAAGCGAATATATTCGTAAATATTTTATGTGCAGAAACTATGAAGACTATTTGGCCTTGGTGGGCGACTATGCACCTGAAAATTCCAACATCCTTAACGAGCTTACCGAAGAGGCATTGAAGATAGAAGAAGATAAACTTGAGGGCAACCAAGAGCAGCTGAACATATACAATCAGCCTCGAAACGTAAATGTGAATGTACTTGCCGGACCGGGGTCTGGTAAGACACATGTCCTTACACTGCGCTGTGCCAAACTTATCTACAAAGAACATGTAGTGCCGAGCCATATTCTTGTCTTGGCATACAATCGTGCTGTGGTTGTTGAACTAAGGAATCGGCTGGACAGTTTGTTTACCAAACTGGGATTGAGTCGTATCGGGCATCTGTTGCACGTACATACATTTCATGCACTTGCAAAAATCTGCATGGGTAGAAAACTAGACAATGTCCCAACAGAGTTGTGGGAACAACATTTCCTTGATTTCGTAAGGAATGACGCTGTTGCGTTTCAAGCTATATTCCCCCAAATTGAGTATGTGTTGGTTGATGAGTTCCAAGATATTACGAATCCACGTCTAGAAACATTGCTTGCTATCCATAAATTGTTTCCAGATGCGAAATTCTTTACTATTGGTGATATAAACCAAAGTATCTATGGCTTTGATAGAGTTCCTAAAGACAATCGGGGACGACCTATAATGCCTGAACAGTATGCACAGGTATTGAATCCTCAACCCTATTATGATAGGCTGAATAACACGTTGGTTCCTGTTCAGTTGGGTATGTTCACGAACTATAGATCATACCAAAAGATTTTGGATTGTGCTGCAATATTCATTCCAGAAGAGCGTAAGCATAATCTTCCAAAATCTTCTGCAGAACTCATGAAACATGAGCCACAAGAGCCATACACAATATTCACAGATGCTAACTCGGCAGGTTCATCATGGAATGAAGATCTGCCTTCATTTGTTGCCAATGTATTGCAAAATAATGAAAAGGCTAAGATAAATGGTGAGGACTATAAAATCTTCAAGACCATTGCTGTCTTCTTTAGGACAAACAACGAAGTATATCAAGGTTATGCCTTGATAAGAAACACTCTGCCCGATGGTGTAAGAATCAGAATACAAGGTGCTAGTGTTTGTGAACTTTGGCGTGAAAGGGAAATTTATAGCCTGATTGATTTGCTGCAAAAATATCCTGCAATAGAATTAGAATCAGAAACAGGCGAACGTATGAAAACTTATCTCCAAAAGCTAATGACTGATCATCCTTGCTGGAGCCAGTTCTATATCGACATAGCCTACACTCTTGTGCTAAACTATCTTGAGTCTATTAGAACGGATGAAGATGTCCATACATATGGAGATCTTGCATCGTATATTATGGATGTAGCAGGAAATGATGATGGCGGTCAGGTGTATAAGATTTATGACAAGTTCAAGAATGAGCGTATACTCAAAGAAGATAAACTTACCATCATTCTTACAACGATGCACAAGGTTAAAGGTCTTGAATTTGATGCGGTTATTATAACTCCATCACATATCGGGCTACCTTTGAAACTACGCCGTGTATATCAACCGGGCCAAGCCATAGTAATTGACGATGCGGCAGATATAGAAGAAGAGCGAAGACTGATGTTCGTTGCTTATACTCGTGCAAAGAAATATCTGCATGTGTATAAGGGAGACCGAGAATGTGCCTTGGAGCAGAGTAACATTTATACCACAGATAATCAGTCTGAGGCTCTTATCTTTGAGAAAGAACCTGGTCTTGATAAATATTATTTGTCGTATACAACGTCAGATAGCATGCAACAACCTGGTAGATGTGCAGAATATATAGAAAAAGAAGTTAAAATAGACGATCCTATTAATATTGTACGTTATAAAGACGGCAAATACTATCTATATCATAACAATCACTATATTGGACGTTTGTCGGGTGGAAGTAGAATAGCCAAGATGGCTAGTGAAAATAATCTTGAACGCATTAATGGTTTTTTTGTCAGCGACATAAGTGTTTGGAGACTGGAAGACAGTAAAAAAGCAGACAAAAAAAGTGGTACAGATTTTACTCGAAATTGGCAATCAATTGCTCATAGGAAAGGTTATGTACTTATTGTACAGATAGCAGGTATTGGACAATAAAGCAATAAGTTATGAATCAAATAAAAGAAAGACTACAGAAAGACTACAATCTCGCGGTTGTATTCTTTAATGACAAAGATTATGAATCTTTCTTCGTTCACATACGACCATCCATTGAACTTATCTGTAAGTTTATTATTTTGGATGCAGTCGGTGATAACGAGAAAGGACATGATGTCCTTGAAGGTAATCAAGTAATCATTGGGGGCAAAGGTGTTGAATATAAAATTAAGATTGATAAAAATTCCCGTAGACCTACAGGGAGTGCTTTGGCTATAGTGGCACAGAATGCACTTTTCTATAGTCATAGGGAGCTACAAGCCTCTTTTCTTGACAATGACAAAAAGAGAATCAAGAGAGGAATTGAATCCTATCGTAATGTATTAGTGCAGCTATATAGCGTTGCGAGCGAACTTGGAAGTCATACTGGTAGTTCAGGCTTGTCTTTAGAGAGTCAGGCGAACTTTTGTGCATCATTCTTTGAGGGTTATTTTGATTTTTTAAAGACAAATAGGTTACTGTCAGATAACAACATAAACTTTCTTTTGGAACTGGAAGGTTTTTCATCAAACAACTCTAACCAAGAAGAAATGGAGAAAGTTAGATACGAGTATGAGAAGGTTATTCAAGAAAGAAACCAAAAGCAAGAACTGATAGAACAACAAAATAAGCAGATAGCAGAGCAAAAGGCTGAGCTTGAAAAATTAGATGCTTCTGCAAAAACGGAGAAGAATCGTGCTGATAAATTGTCAGGGCAACTTGAGAATACCCTCAGTGAGTTAGAAGCACTAAAACGAAGAATAGCAAAGTCCGAATCAGGCACGACTCTTGATGCCATCCCTATACAAAAAGCTTCAAATATTGTTGATGACGAAATAGAACATGATGCGGAAGAATCAATTGATATCTCTATAACTTTGTCACAAAGATTAAAGGGATGCAATACGAATTGGCCTGTAGAAGAGGAATCTTTGGATGATGACCAACTTGATCTTATTGACCATACAATCAATAGTTCAATGTTGGTGTCAGGATGCGCTGGTAGTGGCAAGTCAGTCATTGCGATGCACAAGGCTGCTCAAATAGCAGATATGGGCTATTCGGTTATTCTGATTGCCCTTACAAAGTCATTGGCTGGCTTTATGGGGGTTGGCTACACATCGCAATCATACAAATTCTATTATCACTATCAGTGGAAATGGTTGGGGATGCCATCTGCCGATTATATCATAGTTGATGAAATTCAAGACTTCGAGCTTAAAGAAATTCAGGAGTTTATGAATACTGCCAAAAAGCATTTTCTATTCTTCGGTGACTCAGCTCAGTCCATCTATACTCGTTTTGGTAAAAAGACTCTCTCTATTGAAGCAATTTCAAAATTAACTGGACTTAAGGAACTGAAGTTGTACAACAACTATCGACTGCCAAAGAATGTTGCTCAAATAACTCAAAAATACGTTGGTGTTAATGTAATGCCATATCAAGAGAAGGTATATTTGAATAAGGAAAATGATTTTCCTCATTTTATACATTATAATTCTTATGAAGACCAAATAGAGGCAATCGGAAAACTTATAGAGCAATATGATGGAAAATCAATAGGGATCTTGTTCTACAGTAATGAGCTAGTACTTGAAATGAGTGAAGCGTTGACAAAACGTGGTATCAATATGGAATACAAGTGCAAGACTGCTGCAGATGACAAGCGAGGTCAAGGCAATCTTCACTTTACTAATACTTTACCAAAGGTGTTGACATATCATAGTGCAAAGGGATTGCAATTTGATGTGGTAATAATTCCAAAGTTTGAAGGTGCGATTACAGAAGAACAGCGAAAATCACTCTATGTTGCCATGACACGTACAATGCATCATCTCTATGTCTTATATAGTACAGATAAACTTGCAGAACCACTAGATTTAGTTCCAGCCAATTATTATAAAAAGATTTAGTGGTACATGCAAGGATACGAGGACGAATAGTGGCAATTGTTTTATTGTACAGAATCAGAGTATCGGACAAAAATATGTAAGCTGCATCAACCTATCGCCCTGCTTGCTTTCGGTAATAAACGGCACACGTTGAAGAAGCTGACAAGCACGACACAGGCGGATGTGAATGAGGTGCGCAAGGCGGCGGAAGGCCAAGGACATGAAAGCACTGGACGGATGAGTACACCATCTGAGAAGCTCGTGGATGCTGATAAAAACCGAGCAGCCATTGGCGATACAGTATGAAGCCATCCATAAGGAAGACATTGCGGATAAAGATATACAATCCGCTGTAGAGGCTGTATTGGCACAAGGACGGCTGATTGTTGATTTGGCAAGGAAGGAGGCGGCACGATGGGCAGAATAATCGTCATTGAGGACAACCCCATATATTCAGACTTTGTATGCCGCCTGCTTGAAAGTAAGGGTCTCCAAAGCGTCAGCACCTCCACCTGCAGGAGCGCACGGAAAATATTTGCCAAGATGCAGGAAGACGACATGGTACTGGCTGATTTGCGCCTGCCCGACGGTGACGGTATAGTCCTGCTGGAAGAACTGCGGAAACAGGGCAGGAACAACCCCTATATCGTTATGACTGACTATGACGAAATACCTACCACTGTGAGGTCAATGAAGCTTGGCGCAGAGGACTATATCCCCAAAAAGTTGATTGAGGACAACCTCTTTCCGCTCCTGAAAATCTTGCAGAAGAGGATGGATCGGAAAAATACGCCCGTTCACGAGCGTCAGAGCGCGGCTTTCGTAGGATAAGATTGGTCGCACCCACGAACATGAGCGTTCTGATATTGAGCGAAAGCGGCACAGACAAAGAGCACATTGCCGAAAAAATCCACGTAAGGAACAAACGGGCATCAGGTACCTTCGTGTCCTTGGACTGCGGTCTGCTGTCCAAGGAACTTGCCGCCTCCGCACTGTTCGGACATGAAAAGGGAGCGTTCACGGGAGCGGATGGCAGGAAACAAGGCTTTTGGAAGGAAGCCGCAGGCGGCACACTGTTTCTTGACGAGATAGGCAACCTTCCGATAGAAGTACAGCAGATGCTGCTCCGTGCATTGGAATCTAAATGGTACAGACCAATGGGAGCAACAAGGATAAGAAGGCTGACGTGCGCATCATTGCCGCCACCAATGAGGACTTACCGACCGCCATCGCTGAAAAGCGTTTCCGTGCCGACCTGTACCAGCGGTTGAAGGAATACACCCTGCACATACCACCATTGCGCGAGTGCAAAGAGGATATAATGCCATTGGCTGACTTCTTTCGGAACCTTGCCAACGAAGAATTTGAGAAATAGGTGAAAGGCTTTGATGCGAAAGCAAGGAAACGGTTGCTCGCTTATACATGGGGTGGCAATGTGAGGGAACTGAGGCGTGTCGTTCGCTTGGCAGTATTACACAGCGAAAGCGATACAGTCACGGCTGATAGACTGGAATTTGACGAAATGCCATTGGCGGATGACGTTTCGCCGGCAATGGATGACATGGAGAAGAAACATATCCTCCGTGTGCTGGAACAGGCTGGCGGCAACCGCAGAAGAGCCGCCGAACTGCTGGGTATAAGTCCGCCCCCCCCTGTATAAAAGGTTAAGGCAATATGGAATATGAAGCAATAAGTCTCAAGCAGAATGCTATAAAAATAGGCTTCCCGACTTCGGAGAGGAAGCCCGACAGCAAGGCTTTCGGGAGTAACCGAAAAACCTTTGAGTAACTCAAAGGACACCTTGCTGCTGATTTCAGGTGAAATCAATAATCCGTCAGTAAACGGATTGGGAAGATAACTGTCACTTCGACTCTCAGAGCATCGTTTCCCTATGCTTAATCTGCCCAAAAGAAGAATAGAAACTGAGGGTAATGATGTCAGTGGGCATACTTGCCCGTTAGTGCGTATGGCCGCACACACGCTTGCCTGCCAGCATGTCGGTCTGTCTGCACGCCAGCCAGCCGGTCTGTTGGTCTGCCAGCCTGTTGGTCTGCCAGCACGCAGACAGACGTTAATCAAAAATCAGAGGTTATTAGGATGGATACAGAATAAAAAGAAATAGTAAGGGTTTGATTTATAGTGGTATAATGGCATAACACCTATGACGTACTGACGTATTGACGTGCTGACGTACGTACAACAGTATGTCAGCACAGCAGCATATAAAGGATTCAGCAATAGATTGCCGATTAAAATATAAGAATATTGGATACTGCCATTCGATATCGCATTATTTCAGTAGAAAAATCAATGTGTGTTGCAATGAATCTGTACATAATAACTTATATCGTTGATTGCAGAAACGTATAAGCACATACAATTTTATCGTTGAAGTGGTAGATGCTATCCCTGTTGCCGGGATAAAACAAGCACCGACTGTTATCCGTAGAGTATCACATAACCTTCAAGATAGAGGAATGACAAAATTATATTTGAATGTTCGATTTTCTCCATTTTTCAGTGGAACAGTTTTGGTAATGAGGGAGAAAAAAACTACTTTTGTACATGAAGAAAGCGTTCTTTTGATTAGTGCAGAATAGAGAAGCTCACTGGTTTCCAAATCGTTACCTATCAAGCTGACAATATTTGTAAGTTTCTTGTTTTCAATGGGTAAGAAAAAGTAATATGTCTTCTTGTGTGAAAGGTAATGTTTTTATTTATGCCGCACAAATCTGCAATCTCTTTTAAATAAGAATTAAGTTTTTGGTTGCTTAATACGGGCAGAAGCTGTCCTTTCGGAAGCTGTCCTTCATACTTTTGGAGAAGCATCTGCGGAATTTTCAACAGCGGCACGTTTACCGGAGTATCCGTCTTGTGCCGGTGTATCATAATCCAAGGCTTTCCGTCAAACGAGATTTTGATGTCGCTTGCCTTCAGTTCCCTCACGTCCACATACGACAATCCCGTATAACATGAAAACAGGAACACGTCCCTTACCTGTTCCAGCCTTTTGGTCGGGAACTTCTTCTTCATTATCTTTTGCAGTTCCGCATCCGTCAGATACCCCCTGTCCACCCGCTTCAGTCTGATTTTGTAGTTCGAGAACGGGGCGGTATAAATCCAGCCGTTGTTCTTGGCGATGATTACAATCATCTTGAATGTCTGCATGAATTTAGCAGTGGTATTCTCTTTCCGTTCTCAGATAGTTCTCAAAGTCCGTGATGAACATGTGATTGATTTCTTTCAGCGAAATATCCGAAATATTATATTTCGCCTTCATAAATTCTTCCAGCCTGCGGTAACAACGGTCATACTTCGCGAGGGTGGCAGGGGTCTTGCTGATACCGACCAGTTTCCTTGCGTCATCGTTGTGTTTTTTGAACAGTTCCAGCAGCGTCCTCTGTTTCGCCGTTATCCCAACGTTATCCCAAGAAAAGCATTGCGTACTTTCTCCACCGTAACAAATGACTCGTGAACTTCAATGTCCCGATAATGGTTTTTCAATGAGGTGCGGATGTCTTCCAGCGTTTCATTCAGCTGACGTGCTTTCAGGGTATTACCTTTCGCCTTACATAAAACCATGTCCCAAACATCCGGTTTGATGTTCAATTTAGAACTGAACTGTGAGATTTCACCGTTCAATGACAGACGAATCATGATGCAAACCGTTCCGTCTTTGTTTACCTGATTCTTTCTAAAATAGAACAGAATCTTAAATGTACTTTTACTCATATCCTATTTTAATTTTTAGTTCCGATACAATGGGGGTAATGACGGGTCAGCGGATTTTCCGGGTTGGTAAGCTTTCTTTTAAGCGTATAGCCTAGCCAGTCTGAACATGAAGAATT
>ERZ773237.1940-NODE-1940-length-15076-cov-3.132681_pt1 | contig 15076 bp, 10 predicted proteins | sample MGYA00580990_ERZ773237 | MGnify/ENA primary metagenome ERZ773237 (study PRJEB29015, sample SAMEA2737749) | human gut metagenome | biome: human gut; feature: human-associated habitat; material: faeces | place: China | collected 2012 ...
GTATCGCCCCATTATTTGAAGATGATTTTTGGGTGACACGTTGACGAAGTCAGGAAAAAGTGAGGGAAAAGACGTTCGGAGCTCCTCCTGTCCGTCCGCGTATAAGACCGAAGTGGTTGAAATATGCCGCAGTGGTACTACCCGTTTTATTATCCATAACCTTGTGGTATACCTGGAAAGAGGAAATGAAAAATAAACAGGCTACAGTGGCCCGTTTAAATCCGGTTTTGACATTAGATAACGGAGAAAAATATCAGTTGGATCCGGAAGAACAAACAGAAATATATGTGAATGAGGAAGTAAAAGCATACCAGGCAGGAGGGGGATTGATTTATGATACGACAGCCCGGCAAGAAGAAAATAAGTATAATCGTATCGAAGTACCCCGGGGGAGCGAGTATTGGATAGTATTGCCAGATGGTACACGGGTGTGGCTGAATGCAGCGACCGAATTAAAATATCCGGTTGCATTCCATGCAAAAGAAAGACGGGTATATCTGAAAGGAGAAGCCTATTTCGAAGTGGCTCCCGATAAAAACCGCCCTTTCTATGTAGAAACAGAAGAGGTTAAAATCCGGGTACTGGGAACGGTGTTCGATGTGAATACCCACTACACCCGTGGGGTAAGGACCGTACTGGTCGAAGGTGCTGTAGCGCTTGAATGGGGTGATCAAAAAGAAATCCGGATGAAACCCGGAGAATTAGCTGACTTTGACCGCACAACGACAGAGGTTACTTTAAAGGAAGTGGATGTCACTTCCTATATTTCCTGGAAAGAGGGATATTTCGTTTTTGAAGACGAACCCCTGGAAGAGATCATGCACACCCTGTCGCTATGGTACGATAAAGAATTCCTTTTTGTAGGAAAACGAAGCCGGGCTCTTCACTTTTCCGGCCATATCAAACGTTATGAGCGGATAGAAACGATTTTGTCGGCCATTACCGACGTGACAGGAGTGGAATTCCGGATGAACGGACAAATAATCTTAATACACTAGATATCAATTTAATTACAAATTTATGGAAAAAAGACGATTGTGTTTCCAAACTCCCCGAGGGTGTTGGGGGAAAAGTTGGAAGATTGCAAGAATGTTTTCAGTATTGATGTGTACGCTGACTTTTTCTGTATCTGCTACTGCTTTTGCACAGCACGAGCAGGTAACTTTGAATTTCAAGCAGGTAACGGTCAGGCAGGTATTGAATGAAATTCAACGACAAACCCGTTTGAGTTTTATCTACAACACCGAACAAACTGAACAACTGGGACAGATTTCTATAGAAGCCCATAACGAGAGTGTAACGAGTTTATTGGATCGTATTTTTGCAGGGACCGGATTGACTTGGAAAATTCAGGAAGATATGATTCTGATATCCCAGACTACTGCAGAAACGACAAAGCGCCAACAGGCTCAGCAAGAAAAAATGGTGATACTCACCGGGACAGTTACCGATGCTCAAAAAAATGCCTTACCAGGAGTAACCGTAAAAATCGCCGGCACAAGTATCGGAACTTCTACAGATGTTAACGGTAAATTCCAGTTTAGTTATCCCCAAAACCAACAACAGATCGTACTGGAATTTTCTTTTGTCGGCATGCAGACAACTTCTGTAAAATATGCCGGTCAAAAGGAGATAAATGTGATTCTTTATGAAGATCAGAAGGAACTGGATGAGGTGGTGGTGACCGGTTACCAGGTACTGGATAAACGGACCCAGACCAGTGCCATTACAACGGTTAAAGCAGAGGATATTATGATTCCGGGGGTAACGAGCATTGACCAGATGCTGGAAGGACGTATTCCTGAAATGACCTTTATGCTGAATTCCGGAGAAGTGGGAGCTACTCCCCGTTTACGTGTCCGGGGTACTTCTACTTTGCTGGGAAACCGGGAACCCCTGTGGGTATTGGATGGAATCGTGATGACAGACCCTGTCGATGTCGATCCCGACGATTTGAATAATCCCGATTATCTGAATATTATCGGTAATGCCATTGCCGGTATCAATCCTCAGGACATCGAACGGATCGATGTGTTGAAAGACGCTTCTGCAACAGCTTTATATGGAACACGTGCAGCGAACGGAGTGATTGTAGTAACTACCAAAAAAGGACGGATCGGAAAACCGGTTCTTTCTTATTCCCACTCTTCTAAAATCACCCGCCGTCCACGCTATACCGACCGGAATATCAATCTGATGAATTCTCAGGAACGGGTACGATTCGGGAAAGAACTGGCAGACCAGCATTATATATTTCCTACCCAAATGCCGTTGGTAGGGTACGAAGGTGCTCTTTATCGTTTACAGAGCGGTCTGACAGACTACGATACTTTCCTCAACGAGGTAACCTGGTACGAACAGGTCAATACCGATTGGTTCGATATTCTGACCCGGGATGCGTATTCCCATTCCCATACGTTGAATGTAAGCGGAGGTTCGGATATCGTTCGCTATTATGCTTCCCTGGGATACGACCGGGATAACGGGGTTTCCAATACAACTTATACGGAAAGATACACCGTAACTGCCAAAATGGATGTACAGATGACTTCCAAAATGCTGATGGCAATCAAACTGAACGGTAATGTACAAAAGAAAAACCACCTGGTCTCCACCCTTGATGCGATGGATTATGCTTACAATACGACCCGGGCATTACCTTGTTTCAACGAAGATGGTTCCCTGTTTTATTACGAACGTTATAGAGGAGGATACGGAGGACAGGGAAATAAATACCTGCGTTATAATATTGTCAACGAAATTGACAACAGCTCCAGCGGATATGACGGTAAGGGTATTCAGGTCGATTTAAACCTGAAATACAACATTCTGCCCACCTGGGATGTCACAGCTACCGGTTCATATTCTGTCAGCAGCACCTTACAAGAAGATTGGTGGGGCGATAAAACAGCCTATGTCGCTGCTTTGAAAAACGGGGAATACGAAGATAAACCGATACCGGGAGATGACGGAAAATGTATTCTTCCCTATGGAGGTATTTTGAAAACCAAGAATTCAGATACGGAAAATCTGACATTCCGTTTACAATCCAATTACCGTAAACTGTTCGGAGAAGATGACCAGCATTTGATTACAGCCCTGTTAGGATATGAGGTTAATATGCTACGTTCCAAATCGATGAATAATGAAGTGAGAGGCTATTTGAAAGAAAGAGGGATGCAGTTTGCCGATATGAGTTCGCTGAACCTCGACGACTACCCTTTATATAAGGAATGGCTCCAGCAAAATCACCTGACCCTAACCCAGGGATTGACCAATCAGTTGAGTTTATACTTATCCCTGACTTATGGTTATCGGGAATATTTTACATTGAATGTAAACGGACGTACGGATGCTTCCAATAAATTCGGAAGCCGGAGTAACGAACGTTTATTGCCGGTATGGTCGGTATCCGGCATGTGGAATATACAGGAAACTTTCCTGAAAGAGGCTTCCTGGTTGTCTGAAATGCGCTTACGCATGTCTTACGGTATGCAGGGAAATATGCTGGACGGCCAGACTCCGAATATGCTGATCACTCAACAACCGATAAATTCTTATTACAACGAGAACGTCTCCAATGTATATCAGTTCCCGAACCCCAACCTGAAATGGGAAGAAACGAAGCAAACCAATATCGGATTGGATATGAGCTTTTTTAACGGACGCCTGAATATCGGTGGAGATTTTTACTACAAAAAGACTGAAAATGTCTTCTCTTGGGTAAATGTAGCTCCTACCAATGGATTGACTTCTTATCTGATGAATAACGGGAGTTTGAAAAATGTCGGTTATTCGGTCACTTTGTCGGCAACTCCAGTTAAAATCAATGATTTTGCCTGGAGAATTTCTACCAGTTATTCAGCGAATAAGAACAAGACACAAACGGATGCCGTCGAAAAATACGAACTGGAAGATTATCTGGCAGGTACGGCTATCATTAGCGGAGAATCCGTCGGTACGTTTTACTCCTATGAATTTTTGGGATTGAACGCACAAAACGGAACACCGGTATTCGATGACTATACCGACCGCCGGCATTTACTGGAAGACAAAAGTCTGGAAGATGTAGTCCGTATGGTGATGACGAAGAGCGGGACCCGGGAACCGGTCTTTAGTGGTAATCTTTTCAATACATTTACCTGGAGAGGAATCACTTTATCCTTCAACCTGGCCTATAGTCTGGGTTCCAAAGTGCGTCTGTTCGCTCTGTACGAACCGATCATTTCGGGAGTCAGTGCGGAAAATAATGTACGGAAAGAGTTTGTCAACCGTTGGCAAGTGCCCGGAGATGAAAAACGTACCCGTATTCCGGCCATTATCAATCGTTCGGACGAGATGTACGATTACTATAACCGCCATTGGTCGCAGGAGCAAAGTAATAAAACCAAAACTTTTGCCTATAACCTCTGGGATATGTATGACAATTCCGACATCCGGGTAGTCAGCGGTAATTATCTGAAAATGCAGACACTGACTTTACGTTATTCCTTACAACCCAAATTGCTGAAAAAGACTCCGTTTTCTTCCGCTTCAGTTTCTTTCAGTACACAGAATCTGTTTACCATCTCCGCCAAGGCCCTGAAAGGCCAGGACCCTTCACAAGCCGGATTTGCTAAACCGAATCTTTCGGTACGTCCGAATTATACGATAGGACTAAATGTTTCATTCTGATAAAAATGATGGATATGAAAAAAATAATATACGGAATTGTAGTCGCCTTGTTTTGTTCCGGATGCGATAATTTCCTGGAAGAGTATTCGCAATCGCAGACGGTTGCCAAAAAAGTCTCTCATTTCGATGAAGTATTGTTGGGGGACGGATACTTACCTGCCCAAAACAGAGCTTATATTTCAACGGATCATGCCGGTTTCCTGAATATCATGGATGACGATGTCACTACGGTGGGAGGAAGCGGACTAGCCGTTTTCTTTTGGCCGGATTGTAGTGTAAATCTGTTCGGCTATTATGCCTGGCAATTAGAAGTAGGACGTAATCCCACGGGAGATGTATTACGGGATGACAGTCAGACCTGGCTCGATTTTTACCGGCGCATCAATGTGATGAATGTTATTCTGAAGGAAATCGACGACATCTCTGTCAGTTCTCCATCTGAAGAACTGGATCGGATCCGGGTGAAAGGAGAGTGTCATTTTATACGGGCCTCCCTTTATTTCACTCTGGTCAATCTGTACGGGAAAGCCTATAATAAGGCTACTTCGGCTACGGACTACGGAGTTCCTTTGAAATTAACGGAATATGTAGAACACGACAAAGATAAGAAAACCCAGTTTGAACGTACTCCCGTCGCAAAAATATATGAACAAATCGTAGAGGATTTGAAGACAGCGGTAAATTATTTGACGGAAAGTCCGCAAAAACGCCCCTTACACAGGGCTTCCAAAGAAGCTGCACAATTATTGCTCAGCCGGGTATATCTTTATATGCAGGACTGGCATAATGCAGCTCTGACAGCTGAAGAGCTGTTGAAAGAAGATACGCGGCTTTACCACATGTCCGCCCGGGATTCTGCCAGAATATTCCTGTCGGAAGACAATACGGAAGTTCTTTTCTCTCAGGGTTCTATGAATTTTTACAATGGAATGACCGGAAACAGAGGTGATTTTGCAGTATCTGACAGCTTGGTACAATTGTATGACCAAGAGAATGATTACCGCCGGTATTTTTTCGGAAAGAACCAGAGTACTTCTGCCAATTCATTACAATGGAAATACGATACGATCGCAGTTCCACACGTATCCGATATTTACACGTTACGGATTGCCGAAGGATATCTGAACCTGGCTGAAGCATACGCCATGGAAGATAATTTCCAGGGGGCCAACCAGTATCTGCGGTTACTCCGCGAAAGCAGAATCCGGAATTATGTACATACAACTTATACCGGAGAAAAACTGGTGGAAGAAATCCGGCTGGAACGCCGCAGGGAACTCTGTTTCGAAGGACATCGCTGGTTCGACCTGAGACGTTATGCGGTATGTGAAAAATATCCTTATAGCAAACAAATCCGGCATGCATTTAATGTATACGACGGTAATAAATACGAATGGGACCATACCGATATTTATGTATTGGAGAAAAATGATCCGGCTTATGTGATGCAGATTCCGAAATCTGTATTGGAATACGACGAAGAACAAATGCCGGAAAATCCGAGAAACAAACGTTCTCCGCTGGGCGATGACGAATAGTTGACAATCAATAAAACAAAAGTATGAAAAAAATAGGATTATATATGCTGCTGGCCTGCCTGCTGCTGGCTTGCCAGAAAGAGGACGGGATAACCCCCGGAACCGGATTTGAAAATCTGTATACGATCCAGGATGATCCGAACGATTCCATTCAGCACAAACGGTATGAACTGTATACCACTTATGGGGTTCCGGTCTTTTTTAACGATACCATCGGAAAAGTGTTTGTGAAAACAGATGTTAACGGAGATTCGGTTTTCCGTTATGAAACCCTGGATCTGAACTGGGCATTCAGCGGGACAAACAGCGGATCGGTCACCTATCAGGTGACCCGGCTGACCGATCCCGGACTGATGATGAAATCTTTACGTTTTGCGGAAATTTTTCTGAAAAACAGCCAACAGGCACTTTATCCATATGCATTGTGGCTGACAGAAAAATGTTATCAACTATCTTCTGCAGGAGTAGAACAAAAAGAAATAATCAGCCGTTACCGGAACCTGATGTTTTCCTGGATAAATCAGATAAACGAAGAGGATATGCTGGAAAAAGCCGCCGGTTACCGGAATGAAATCGTGAAACTAAAGGTTCAGAATTATAGTGACGAACTGAATGCTTTCAATAATATGTTGGATGAAAGTCTATATGATAAAAATTGGGGGAAGTTTTACCCGGACGAACGTATTCCTTATTGGAGAAATTCGGCCAGTTTACAGTCTTGGTTTCCTTGGCCGCTAGTGGAAGAATGGGAACAGGACAGCAGTTACCGGAAAGAGATGATGACCTATGGAAATGTTACCAATCCGAATTGGCCGGAAGGAGTCTGGACGGATGAAGAATTTGATAATTATGCCCTCTATTGCCGGGGACTAGTCGGAGCATTGGGGTTTGTCAGCTATGATCCGGGGTATGGAAGCCGTTTTACGCCTAGAAATACAGATGTTGATCTGGAACTTTACCTGGAGGAGATGATGAAATATCCCCGGAAACAATTTCTGGAACGCTGGGAAAGTTCCCCGCTTGTGATTAAGAAATATGAAATCCTGTATGCCATCATCCGGGACGAGTTAGGTGTTGAATTATAATACTGAATTGTATATGAAAAAGATCGAATATTTTTGTTGTCTGCTAGGGCTGGTATTGACAGGACTGGCTTGTCAGGATGACGATGAGACGACTGTGATCCCGAAGCCGGAAGGGATTACCTACGGTACGGTAACGGATAAAGGAGGAAATGTTTATAAAACCCTGACCATAGGAAACCAGACCTGGCTGGCAGAAAATTTCCGTTACCGTCCGGACGAAGCTACAGCTGCCGATCTGGTGACTTACGGAGAATCATACGGAGGCACTGAGCGTGCCATATTGGAAGGTACAAATATGAATAGTTACCAAACTTTTTGCCGGAATTATTCCGGTCGGAAATTTCTGCTCTATCTGCGCGAACAGCTTTTGGCTGCCGATGAGGCAGGCCGTTTGAATACGAGCAGTCCCTACGGAGTAGACTGGATTGTGACACAAGTAGGCAACTACACCATTCCTAACCTCCTGTCTTATAATATGCACGATGATATTAAAGATGAATTGATGGCCATATGGAATGATGCTGTAAATTATTATTTTAAGGTCGACCAGGATTACCTGACACGTTTCGGTTACCTGTATTCGTATGAAGGAGCTTTAAAAGCCGTAAAAGAAGGAGCTCCGGAAGGATTTCATTTGCCCACTGACGCGGAATGGATGATGCTGGAACGTCATTTGGGAATGGATGCCGGAGAATTGGAGGGCCTGGAAAATTGGAGAGGCCACGCAGGTGAGCTATTGAAAACAGGAGAACAAGGAATCGGATTTGATGCCTTGTATGGCGGAGCTGCCGTATATGCCTTGTCAACAGCCTATAATTCCCGTTATGTGTATAAAAATGAAGGTGCTTACTTCTGGAGCAGTGATCAGATTGTAATATCGGACAGTTTATCTAACGGAATCGTCCGTAACATATCCCTGTATCATTCCGGAATCCGGCGCATGACAAGCCGTTTAATCAGTACAACTGAAAATGTACGCCCCTCTTATAGTGTTCGATTAGTAAAATAGAAAAAACCAAACTCATATGAAAAATATATTCCTGATTGTTTTTTGTCTGCTTGTTTCGACAGTGTGGGCTAAAGAAGAAAAGAACAAACGTATCCAGTATTGTACTACTTTGGAAGAGGCCATGCAACAGGCCGCCCGGAAACATAAACCGATTTTTTTCAATTGTTATGCCGGATGGGCCGGTCCTTCGGTACTGATGGACTCTGTCGTACTGACAGATCCCGATTTGGTTTCGTTTATTCAGAAACATTTCGTCAGTTTACGTGTGGATATGCCCAAAACCCAAGAGGGACGCAAACTGGCAGAACGTTACAGGGTAAAGTTTTATGCCCATTATCTGATTTTGGATGAAAAAGGAGAAATCATACACCGGATTTCCGGAGGAGCCAAAGCTCCTGAATTTAAAGAAAAATTGAAAGCAGGCCTGAATCCAAAAACCTCATTGGCGGGAATGACCCGGCATTATGAAAAAGGTGACCGGTCATTTAAATTTTTAGCAGCCTATGCCGGCACATTGAAAACGGCAGACGAAAATGAGAAATTTCAGGAAGTAGCTGACTATTATTTGGAGCATATCGATTCTGCCGGTCTCTATTTGCCACAGTCGTGGGAAATCCTTTGGAATAAGGGGAAAAGATATGACAGCGAATGGTTCCGTTTTATCTATGACCACAGAAATGAGTTGGTGGAGAAAAACGGAGAGAAAGTACTGAATTTTATAGTACAGGTACTTTTTCATCAAGTTTATCCTTACATGATGTTTGAAAAAGTATATGATATGGATTTCATTTCAGAAATAGAACAAAAAGCCGGTCACCTGGAATTTACTTCACTTAACCGGGACCAATTGTTGGATATGTGTAAGATTCTGCATTTCAGACAACAGAAAAAGTATTCGGAAATGCTGGACCTCTGGGGAAAAATGGTCCCGAACCTGCCGAATGAAGCCTTGAAAGTCAGATATGACGCTACATTGGGACGTTTGCAAGATATGAACGAGACTGAAAAAAAACAGGCAATCGCTTATCTGAAAGAAAGAATGGCAGGAATGACAGGTTCAACCCTGGAACGCTACCGTCAAATTGTAACTGAATTGTCAGACTATCAAGGAATACGGTTTGAAACAGGTGGTCTGCAGGAAGCCCTGGCAAAAGCCCGGAAAGAAAACAAAGCGGTTTTTGTCGATTGTTACACCAGTTGGTGTGGTCCCTGCAAAATGATGAGCTCTAAAGTCTTTCCGGATAAGCAAGCCGGAGACTTTTTCAATCCCCGTTTTATCAGCCTTAAAATCGATATGGAAAAAGATGAAGGCAAAGAACTGGCTCAAAAATGGAACATTCGTGTATTCCCGACTTATCTGATTCTGGATCCTCAGGGAGAAATCGTGTATACTTCACAGGGATACATACCCGCCGAAGAACTGATCAGGCGGATGAATGAAGGACTGGAACAATGGAAAAATAATATAAAAACCGGAAAATAACGAGCATATGATACACAAAATCTTACATCGATTATATATGGGAATTGTTACAATCGGCTGTACAATGCTATGGACTTTGTCCGGATGCGATAACGATACGTTAGATAGCTTTTTACAATTCTCTGATGATAATCTTTTACTAAGAGCGGCCGGTGATACTGTTGTCATTGACGTGACTGCCGGGTCCGGATGGGAAGCCGAAAGTATGGCCGATTGGTGTACTGTGGAAAAAAACAGGGAGAACCCTGAAGGAAAGTTGGTCATCCGGGTTAGTCCGTCGGATGACATATACGAAAGAGGAACGGCTGTAAAAGTAACTTGCGGAGACAATGTAATGCGTTTGGCTGTGCGTCAGGAACCGATGGTATTTGAAGTGACGGACGGCAAGAAATCGTTGGCTTTCAATAAAAGAGTTAGCTACGATACCCTGAAAATTCATACCAATATGGATTGGAAAGTAGAAATTGCCGATACGACAGGTTGGTTACAAGCTGCAGATACCGTGGGTTCGGGAGATTCCGAACTGGTTTTTATAACTACGGATAATAGCCAGAAAAAAGAAAGATCGACAACCGTTCGTTTGAAATACGGCGTACGTACAATGAAATTAACCGCTTCCCAGAATGGAGGGATCCGGGCAGACGGAAATGTCCAAAAACACCAGGGAGAACGTGAACTCACAAACGGCTTTAACCTGATTTTTCTGGGAGATGGCTTTACGTCCGATGATCTGATTGCAGAAACGGGAGTATTCGACCTGGCGGTAGAAGAAGCTTGTGAGGCCTTATTTACTGTCGAACCCTATAAAACTTACAAGGAATATTTCAATGTTTGGTCAGTGGCTTGCGAATCACAAGAGCGCGGGGCCGGAACTTCCGAGTCAGGAAATACAGCATTATTCAGTTACTTTAACGAAGATAACCGCATCATCGGAAATAATACAACGGCTTTCAGTTATGCAAGCAAAATATTGGGAATGAATGACGCCATACTGCAAACGAATTCCGTCGTCATTGTATTGGTCAATGACGAACGTTATGGAGGCTCGACTTATTGGTTCGGCGACCCGACTGATAGAAATGATACTGATTACAGGACAATCAGTTATGTCCCTTTGAACAGAGATATTCAATTACCGGGAGGATTCACCAACATTTTTCTGCATGAAGTCGGTGGACACGCTATCGGAAAACTGGGAGACGAATGGTCTACCGAACAGTTGTTTACTACTGAAGATAAAACTTTAATAACTTATTATAAAAATTACAGGTTATATTGTTATAATGTAGGACTACCAACAAGTGAAAGGCTGATAACTTCTTATCCGGAGATGAGTTGGCAGTTTTTCCGATATGTCAGTGGAAGCACAGCTCGTTACAGCGAAGTGTTGAAGCCTGCTGACGGAGGCTATGGATGTGTCAGTGATATTGCTAACAAGGCATTTGTTTCTCATTGTGAAGAAGAGAGTTGTATGATAAACAACGTACCTTATTTCAATGTTGCTTCGCGATATGCTATCGTACAATGGCTTTTGTTCCGTCTCAACGTATATGAATACTCCCCTCAAGGCATGACCGGATTGGTTAATTACTTTTTCGAACATGACCAATATGAACTACCGGCCGACTATACCGTATCGGACAGACCACCCCTTCCGATGCCGGCTCAGGTAAAATAATAGAGCTTCAAGCCGAATAAAACATCAGATCCTGTCATAACTTACCGGTTAGCCGGAAACATTATGGCAGGATATCTTTTTAGAAATCTGTATAATCATAACTAACAGCACCAGATTTTGCAGTCGATTTTTTAAATAACGGAAAGCATTCTTCTTATGGGTTTTGACAGTAAGCACAGACAGATTCAGCAGTTGGGCTATTTCCTGATTTTTCTTACCCTCTAAAGATAAAAGAATGACCTCCTGGCTACGTTGCGGCAATTCACCGATGGCTGCGTACAACTCCCGCAATATTTCTTCCTCTTGCACTGAAAAATCGGGTAGTTTTTGTTCATAAAGCACATGTGCCATGTATTTTTCTTCGACTGCCCGGTGTTTCCAGTAATCTGCACAACGGTTCGAGACGGCTTCGTACAAATAAGCTTTAAATCCGTTGATAGAATTGTATTGTTTGTTACTTTCCCAGATATTGATAAAGATTTCCTGCACGATATCTTCAGCCACCTTGTGATTTTCCACTCTGCGTTCTGCAAAAAGGACAAGGTAACTATAAAATTGCTGAAAGAGTTTATGATAAGCTTGTTCGTCTTTCAAGTTAAAGCGCTGCAAAAAATCTTTCTGTTCGCTCACAGTGTCTTCCGTCGTTTTACCGAACAAAATAAAGGATTAATAATAGATTTTCCAATTTATATTCCAAATTCTTTTGAAAAACTGTGTCAGCAAAGTCCATACTTTATTCTTTTTCTTCGCTGACACAGTTCAAATTACAACTTCAATGTCCAGGGACACCTTCTCTTATGGCTGTGGTTTCTTAAATTCCTTGAATACCCGCTTTATCTCATCGACATAGTCCAGTTTTTCCCAGGTAAAAAGTTCCACTTCTTTCTCAACCGTAGGCCAATAATTCGAAGTGAACACTTTTTTCACTATTTCGGGTTTGCGTCCCATGTGCCCATAACTGGCAGTCTCCTGATAAATCGGATTACATAATTTCAAGCGTTCTTCGATAGCCCTCGGACGAAGGTCGAAAATCTCGCTGACTTTCCCGGCAATCTCTGCATCCGTTAAACTGACTTTCGAAGTACCGTAAGTATTCACATACACTCCTACAGGACGGGCAACGCCGATCGCATAGGAAATCTGGATCAGGATCTCGTCGGCTATCCCCGCTGCTACCATATTTTTAGCGATATGACGGGCAGCATAGGCAGCAGACCGATCGACTTTCGAAGGGTCTTTTCCGGAGAAAGCTCCCCCACCGTGGGCTCCTTTCCCCCCGTAGGTATCGACGATAATCTTACGCCCTGTCAGCCCTGTATCTCCATGAGGACCTCCGATCACAAATTTACCGGTCGGGTTGACAAAAAGAATGACATTTTTATCGAATAAAGCCTGTACCCGTTTTGGCAACAGGGCCTTTACCCGGGGCAGCAGAATATCGACGATATCTTTTCTGATCCATTCCACCATAGCCTCGTCGGCTTTCAGCTGGGCTTCGGGCGTTTCGTTGGCCGGCTTGATGAAATCGTCATGCTGGGTAGAAATGACAATCGTATGTATACGGACCGGTTTCCCTTCATCACCGTATTCGATGGTCACCTGTGATTTCGAATCGGGACGCAGATATTGCATCAACTGACCCTCTTTCCGGATTTGAGCCAATTCTTTCAGTAAAAGATGGGCTAATTCCAGGGACAACGGCATATAATTATCGGTCTCGTTACAGGCATAACCGAACATCATCCCCTGATCACCGGCTCCCTGTTCCATCGGATCTTCACGCACCACTCCCCGGTTGATATCCGGCGATTGTTCGTGGATCGCAGAAAATACCCCGCAACTATTTCCGTCGAACATATACTCACTCTTGGTGTAGCCGATCTCATTGATCACTTCACGGGCCACTTGCTGCACGTCTACATAAGTCTTTGTTTTAATCTCGCCTGCAATGACAGTTTGTCCGGTTGTCACCAAAGTTTCACAGGCTACTTTTGCTTCCGGGTCGAACGCCAGAATCCGGTCGAGCACTGCATCCGAAATCTGATCGGCAACCTTATCAGGATGCCCTTCCGATACAGACTCTGAAGTAAATAAATATCCCATAATTTAATTGAAAATTGAAAATTGAAAATTGAAAATTATATCTACCTTTGCGAACAGATAAATAGAATTAGTATTAGGAAAATTTGAATTCTTGAAAATGAGAAATTCATGAAAATCGGTATAGTTACATACGTAAAATGTGATAATTACGGCGCGGAACTGCAGGCCTACGCTTTACAATGGAAGCTGAACAAGTTAGGATATGATGCCGAGGTCATAGACTTGCAAAAAATAGAGAAAGACCTGGCTTCAAACGCTTCGTCAATTGTTCCAGCCATAGTTAATAGGTTCAAAATACTGGGCTGGAAAGCGCCTTGGAGCATTTTAAAACTTGCGATAAATGTCCTGAAGCGCAAGGTTACAGCCCAAAAGAATGAAAATAATATCAAACTAAAGCATCGCTTATTTATTGACTTCTTCGAAAATTATATCCGGCATTCCAAAAAGCATTATACCATAGAAGAAATCAGGGAAGCAACAGATTTGGATTATGATGTCTATATTGCAGGAGGGCGTCAAAATACTGGACTTGATTTGATTCAATGGGTGAAACAGTGTGAATCTTTAGGTGCTGGTGAAATCCTTTTGACTTCTATGGATCGCGATGGAACACGTGACGGTTTTGATATAGATATGTTGAATACTGTGATGAATGCTGTTTCAATTCCTGTCATTGCAAGTGGTGGCTGTGGTGATATTCAGGATATTGTTGATGTTTTTAAAAAAACAAATTGTGATGGCGCTTTAGCAGCATCTTTATTTCATTATGGTGAAGCAACAATTGATCAAGTTAAGGAAGAGTGTGCAAAACATTCTATACCAGTAAGGAGAAATATATGAGACCAGATTTTGAAAAGGGGAATGGTTTAGTACCAGCCATTATACAAGATTATCATACAAAAGAGGTTTTGATGCTTGCCTATGTTAATGAAGAAGCATATGAAAGAATGTTAAAGACAAAAGAAACTTATTACTATTCTCGTTCTAGGAATGAATTATGGCATAAAGGAGAAACATCGGGTCATTTTCAATATATTAAAGGAATGTATTTGGATTGTGATGAAGATACACTATTGATTTATGTTGAACAAATTGGAGCTGCATGTCATACAGGAACATATTCTTGTTTCTTTAATGAAATTATGCCATATCAGAATCTTGATATCTTTCATGAACTCTATGATTTAATTGAAGATCGCAAAGTGCATCCTGTGGAGAAATCTTATACAAATTATTTATTTGAACAAGGTATAGATAAGATTTGTAAAAAGGTTGGAGAAGAAGCAAGTGAAACAATTATTGCTGCTAAAAATAGTGATAATGAGGAATTGATTGGTGAGATTAGTGATTTGTTTTATCATGTCTATGTTCTTATGGCCAATCAAAATATTACAGTGGAAGATATAGAAAAAAAATTGGGAGAAAGACATCAGATTACAGGAAATAAAAAAGATTTTCATCAAAGAGGCGAATATTAATGAAAAATACTGCACTTAAATATACAAT
>ERZ773237.1942-NODE-1942-length-15067-cov-5.363110_pt1 | contig 15067 bp, 10 predicted proteins | sample MGYA00580990_ERZ773237 | MGnify/ENA primary metagenome ERZ773237 (study PRJEB29015, sample SAMEA2737749) | human gut metagenome | biome: human gut; feature: human-associated habitat; material: faeces | place: China | collected 2012 ...
TATCCTCGCTCAACATTTCCACCTTAAAGATGGCGTTGGGCATGGCTTCACGCACAATGCCTTCGATCTCGATAACGTCTTCCTTAGACAAGCTATTTGCCTCCTCATTGGATCTGCTCAGTTTGTCGTTGAACCTGAACCGGTGCCTTTGCCTTGGAACCCTGAAAGCGCCGCGGTTTTCACGTGCCTGCGCCCGTTTGACCGCAGCTTGCCGCTTCAGCGTTCTCCAGTTCCAGTGCCGGTCCACAGACGGACAGGCGGCGATGATCGCCACATACTTCATCTTTCGCGGCACAAAATCCGCAAAACGGGCAGAAAATCCCTGTCCGCCGAGGAAGTATCTGGCTTCCACAGCCATTTATAGATTATACACCTTTTGTTGTCAATTTGCAAGAGGTTTTTTCCGTATTTCCGATAAAAAATTCTCGAAATTCAAAAGCCGTCCTTTCTCTCCCCGGTCTTGGTTTTTCTCCACCGCAAAGATGAAACTTTTTCACCAAAAGTTGTCATAATTGCACAAACAGCAGGAATGGAGAGGGAAAAAGGCATCTCGCACAAGGGCAGCAACCTCGCCCTCTCAGTCAAATCCTGCGGATTTGCCAGCTCCCCCAAAGGGGGAGCCCTTGGCAATCCACGCAACCTTCATCTTTTTGCCAAGGCCTCTCCCTTTGGGAGAGGTGGATTTGCGAAGCAAAGACGGAGAGGGCGAGCCCGCTAACCAAAAAGCAGCTGCGACAAGAATACTCCATACGCAAAAGGAGCCACCACACATCATCTGCGCAGCGGCTCCTTTTTATGATTGCTTACTTCAGGCTGAACTTTTCCGGGTCAAAATCCGGGTCATCCCAGAAGCGGGTCATGATCTCAGTGTGATCCTTCAGGATCGCATTGGAGTGCTCAAAGTGCGCAGCCAGACCACCGTCCTTGGTCTTGACGGTCCAGCCGTCCTTGGACTGGGTGATCTTGCAGTCGTACTGGCAGATCATGGGCTCAATGGCAATGGTCATGCCGGGCACAAGACGCGGGCCGCGGCCCTGATGGCCGTAGTTGGGCACTTCCGGGTCCTCGTGCAGCTCACGGCCGGTGCCGTGGCCCACGAACTCGCGGACGACCGAGAAACCGGCATCCTCGCAGTAGCTCTGCACGGCATAGCCAATGTCGCCGATGCGGTTGCCGGCCACAGCCTGCTTGATGCCCTTATACAGAGCAGCCTTGGTCACATCCAGCAGGCGCTGTGCTTCCAGATCGACCTTACCCACCGCATAGGTGCAGGCATTGTCGCCGTTGAAGCCATCGATCTTTGCGCCGGTGTCGATGCTGACGATATCACCGGGACGAATGACGATGTCATGCGAAGGGATACCATGGATGATGGTATCGTTCAGGCTGATGCAGGCCGTGCCCGGAAAGCCATACAGACCCTTGAAATTGGGGGTGCCGCCGTGCTTCACGATGAAGTCGTAGATCAGCTTATCCAATTCCCATGTGGTCATACCTGCTTCGATATGCTCACCGCCGTACTTCAGGGCAGCTGCGCTCAGGGCATTTGCCTTGCGCATGCCGTCCAGCTCTTTCGCATTTTTGATCTGAATCACGATTATGCCTCCAAAGCTTTCATGACTTCAGCCGTGGTCTCCTCGATGGAGGGGCAGAACTTGATCTCTGCCAGCTTGCCGCGGGTACGGTAGAACTCCACCAGCGGCTCGGTCTGCTCATGATATGCTTTCAGACGATCCAGCACGGTGGCAGGCTGGTCGTCCTTGCGGATGACGGTCTTGCCGCCGCACAGGTCGCATACACCCTCGACCTTGCTCTTCTTGTTGACGATGTGGTAGCTTGCGCCGCACTTCTCGCAGACGCGGCGGCCGCTCATGCGGTCAACGATCACATTGTCCTCGACCTGCAGCTCCAGCACCTTGTCGATGCGGATGCCCATGGTCTCGATGGCCTCGGCCTGAGCGATGGTGCGGGGCACACCGTCCAGGATAAAGCCGTTTGCACAGTCCGGCTGAGCCAGACGCTCTTTCAGGATGCCGATGATGACCTCATCGGGCACCAGAGCGCCAGCGTCCATAAAGCTCTTTGCCTTCAGGCCCATCTCGGTGCCTTCCTTGACAGCAGCGCGCAGAATGTTGCCGGTGCTGATGGAGGGGATGTTCAGCTTGGCGCAGATGATCTCGGCCTGAGTGCCCTTACCAGCACCAGGTGCGCCCAACAGGATCAGATTCATAGGATCATTCCTTTCCTTTGTTAGAGGATGTAAACTCCAAAAAAGTAAAAAAGCACTGAAAAGTTCGAGCGTACTCTCCTTTCCAGTGCTTTCTCACATCTTAATTATTGTGGATCAACCAAGGAAGCCCTTGTGGTTGCGCATCGTCATGAAGCTGTCGAGGCTGCGGGTGGTATCAAGTGCCACACCGACCACGATCAGCAGGCTGGTACCGCCCAGCTGGATGCTCATACCGGTCAGGTTGCCCAGAATGATCGGCAGCACAGCCACCGCAGCCAGGAAGATGGCACCGATGAGGGTGATCTTGTTCAGGGTGCGGGTGATGAAATCGCTGGTCGGCTTGCCGGGACGGAAGCCGGGGATCGAGCCGTTGTTGCGGCGCAGATTGTTGGCGATCTCAACGGGGTTGTACTGGATGGCCACATAGAAGTAGTTGAATGCCAGAATCAGCAGCAGGTAGATCACAACGTACAGCCAGGAGGTGTAGTTGAAGGTGTGGAAGAATGCATACCACACCGGGTGTGCCTGCTGGTCGATCTGCAGGAAGCTGCCGATGGTGCCCGGGATGGACACCAGAGCCGAAGCGAAGATGATGGGCATAACGCCGCTCATGTTCAGCTTCAGGGGCAGATAGCTGTTCTGACCGCCCATCTGCTTGCGGCCTACCACGCGCTTTGCGTACTGAATGGTGATGCGGCGCTCTGCGTTGGTCATGACGACCACGAAGACCACAGCCACCAGTGCCAGCACGATCAGCAGCGGCAGGAAGAAGTAGTACTGGGGCTTGCCGGACGCTGCCTGAGTCAGCAGACCCTTGACAGAGGTGTACAGCGAAGACCAGTTGGAGACGATCGAAGCAAAGATGATGAGCGAGACACCGTTGCCGATGCCCTTGTCATCGATCTGCTCACCGCACCATGTGATCAGCTGTGCGCCGGCCACAAAGGTTGCGATGATGACGATGGCGGCAAAGATGCCGGCACCGCCGGAAACGTACTTCAGTGCGCCCATATTGCGGATCACGAAGTAGTAGCCGATGCTCATGATCAGAGCGACCACAGCACCTGCGTACCGGTTGATCTGCTGCAGCTTCTGCTGGCCGTCGGCTTCCTTTGCCAGATTTTCCAGCGCGGGAATTGCCACGGTGAGCAGCTGCACAATAATGGAGGCGTTGATATAGGGTGTCACACCTAACGCGAAGAGCGTGCAACGGGCCAGAGCACCACCGCTCATCATGTTCAGATAGGAGAGCATGTCGCCGTTTGCGAACATCTGCGTCAGCGCAGAGCCGGAAACGAACGGAACGGGGATGGCACAGCCCAGACGGTACACCACGAGGATCGCCAGCGTGAACAGGAGACGATTTTTAAGCTCGGGGATCTTCCATGCGTTACGGAATGTCTGGAACACCTTACATCACCTCAGCCTTTCCGCCTGCCTTCTCGATTTTCTCTTTGGCAGAAGCGGAATAGGCTGCGGCCTTCACGGTCAGAGCCTTGGTCAGCTCGCCGTTGCCCAGAACCTTAACGCCGTCCAGAGTCTTCTTGACCAGACCCTTTGCCTTCAGAGCCTCGGTATCGACGACATCGCCGGCATTTCTCGCCTGCTACGCGTGCATACGGTTACAGAGAGTTGCATCCGGAGTGGAGCAACATTGCCCACTGGCAACAGGAAGCTGAAAAATTCGACTCTTTATATATAGATTCCATCCGTCGGGTAGACGCGCTTGATCTTTTGGACGAAGTTGAAATCAAAAGTAAGCGGCGCCGTCAAAGTACGAATATGGCGACTAAAATTAATGAGCAAAGTATTGATGCCTACTATGATATACGCCAGGCTGTCGATCAGCTTCGCGATAATGGCAAAGTTGTCACCACTATCCCGGAGGTGATGGAAAAATTAAATCCACTCTTTTACTGGGACCGTTCCAATGATAACTGTACTTACCGCCAGAAACCGATCTGTTATATTATGGATAACAAAATTCTATCGTCAACAGAAGTAAACATGATGCTGACTGAAATAGACGGTTTGGCTTCTATTATCATCAGTAAAGGCACAGGAGGAGTAGATGATGAAATTATCCAGAATACCAAAATGTCTAATTCCAATGATGTAGATGTATCGAAACTGGACAAATATAGTATTTTCTACCTCATTCCATTGCCCAGACATGATGTTCTGAATAAACACGAGACTGCGGCTCTTGGTACCCGGCAGACTGTTATGCAGGGATATACACCGGCATTGGAGTATTATTCTCCTGCTTATATAGATAAAGAATTATACATGGATAAAGCAGACAAAAGACGAACTCTTTACTGGAATCCGACTGTGCAGACGGATGAAAATGGAAAGGCAGTGATCGAATGTTACAATAATCAGTATTCCACGCCATTGATTATTCAAGCTGAGACACTGAGTAATGACGGGAAGCTAGGGAGCGTGACGTATTCTACAGTTGCAGAAACGAAATAGTATGCTTTAGGATATTTGACAATAAACGGCACACAATCAGTCCTAAAATAACTTTTCAAAATAAGAGAAGAGGGTGAATTCAATAACTTGAACTTCACCCTCTTCTTGAATCATTAGATTAGCGATTAATAGAAACTACCATTCAATTGCTTGATCTTCGTCTGGAATCTGAGTATTGATATCACGTGATAATGTCAATGTACCTTTTACATGATAGCGAATGATGGTACCTTCCACTGGTATATAATTGAAATAATAATCAACATTATTAATTATTACATAACGGTGTTCCAGATAAGGCTTCGCGTCATCCATTGATGAAGAAATACGAAATGATGGAGTCACGTCCTTGTTTAATTCAAATCCAATCTCTTCTGCATTATCACAGGAAATAGTAACCGAACCATTCGTCTCACCATTAAAAGCAAATTTGATTTTATACTTTCTACGGTCTGTATAATCCTCATCTACTATTCCTGCATACGTAAAAATAGTCTGTTCATCTATCACATACCCTCTTATTGACGATTTTGTGATAGATTCTGCTGTTTCTATCGGTTTACCATCTCCATCATATCCCGTCACCACCTTGTTGGTTATTCCTGTACCAGAATAATCGCCAGAGTAATCATTAAATGGGAAGATTCTCAATATCGCCTTAGCATAGTCTTTACGCGGATGAGCTACGTAGTTGTAAGACGCGTCGTCTACAATCTGCAATGGAAGTACCCATTTTTCTGACATATCAATGTTGCGAAAATCAAATTTAAGATCCAGTAAACCTTTATTTTCTCCAGCTTTTATCTGTAGAGATTCTGGATATGAAGCGTATGCCAATCCTTCTGCTCCCATATCCTCATAATATAGTTCTGTACGTGTAGCGTAACGAGCGTAATTCAAAATATTCAATGTATCAGCATCATGTGCTACGTGTACAGTGACATTACTTGGATTATCGGTAGAACCACTAACAAGTATCGGTAACTGATAATTGGACCTCCCTTCTCCTCCTTCTGCATAATTTCCTTCTGCATCATGGCGGCTATAAGGTACATATATATTCGTCACTCCCTTACTATCCAGTTGTGAACTGAAAGAAATGTAGTGCTCATATTGTTCATCTTCCCATTCCGAATTGCAGGAAGTTCCCAACATTGTCATTGCAGCCAAAGCTGCCAAAGTATATATTTTCTTCATATATAAGTCTTTATGTTTAGAATTAATCATACATTGTCCATCCTGGGTTCTGTGTTAAACGTGAATTACGTTTCAACTCACTATGTTTGATAGGCCATAACCATAGCTTTTCCGAGAAAGTAGACGGGAGATTGTAAACAGGAATTGCCGAATGGAATTCGTCTCTCTTAGCTTCACCAACAAAGACATTACAACCGTATATTTGCAGAGATTCTTCTACTGGCGCATCTTTCCAACGGCGAATGTCAAAGTAACGTTTTCCTTCGCCCATTAACTCTATCATACGTTCACGTTTTAATGCTTTACGCATATCATCAACCCCACTCTGCAGATAAAATTCGTCTGGATAGTCAGGCAACCCGGCACGAATACGTACCGGATGAATACCTCTTTCCATTTGTTCTTTATCACGGCTGATAGTGTAGGTTGTCGCCTCATTCCAAGAAGGTATATTGTATGTTCCAGTCAACTCATTCAATGCTTCAGCATAAAGCAGTAGAATATCCGCATAGCGAATTGCTGTTTCAGCTTTCGCAACATAATTGCCTGGATAGTCGTTTGGATGAACAAACTTTTTGATTCCTATACCTGTACGCAAGTAGAAACCGTCATTACGATAACCATCGGAACTTCCAAAGTAGTACCAAACTTGTTGATTTACATCGGCAGGTTTGCTTTCAGTCTGGCTCAAATAATACCAGGTACAGCCATTATAAGCAACAGAAGCATAGAATCGTGGTTCGCGTTCTACATATTGCAAAGAAACATTCATCCCAGTTTTGGCCTGATCGTTATCTCCTTTCTTCGGATCATATTTCCAACCTAATTCCGGATATTTATTATCCTTCAAGTCTTGCAAATCAGTAAATCCGGTTCTACGTTCACGAGTATCTACAATACCTTGATAATTAGCTACTCCTTGATACATAGAGTTCATACCCGGCTCATTACTACCATTATTCATATAATATGCATCCAGCATTTTCTGTGTCATACCATGACAGTTCCAGCCGCCATCATCCTTGGGCATCTGATGAAGTACCAACATATCTATATTTGTTGCCCCGCGTGTAAATATCAGTTCTTTATTGTTTGCAGGTAATATAGTACCATCAAAGATAGTACGATATGATCTGAGCGGGTCAATATTTGTCCATCCTTTTGGCCAGGGTTGATTGGAAAACTCGCCATCAGCCGGTGGAGTAACAGTCGGACGTTCAGAAGGTCCATTATCAGATGTGGATTTATTTACAATATTCAACTCATAAACATCTAAATCGATGACATCACGGCAAGCGGCAGCAGCTTTTGCCCATTTTTCTTCACTATATTCGGAAGAAAGCAAACGACGCCCTTCATCATCTACCAATTGCTGCGCATATTCATCATTATTTCCATTAGCAAACGGACTAGCTGCAAAAATCAGTGCATAAGCACGAACTGCCAATGCAGCTCCACGAGTAGGTCGGCCTATAGCATAATTATCAGTACGACGATCATATTGTAACTCTTTAGTAGCCTGTACCATTTCGTCACTGATATATTGTGCCACTTCTTCGTATGAGCTACGTGGAGTAGCTATTTGATCATAACTTTGAGTATAATCCACTCCTTCGTCCGGCATAATAGGCACTGGACCATAACGACGTAAGAGCAACCAGTAATAGTAAGCACGAACAAAACGAGCCTGCCCCTTATAATCTAGTATTTCCCAATCAGCCATCTCTTGACACCGGTCAACATTATGGATAAATACTGATGCTTGGAAAATTCCTTTATAACATGCCCCCCATGCCCCAACATTATAAGTATTCTCATCATATTCTCCTAACTTGAACATATTATATGACAATTCATTCTTTGTTGCATCGATTGTCTTATCGCGGTCACCATAATACATATCGTCTGAAAAACAAAACGAATTCTCACTTGGTCCTTTAGTCGTCACCTCATAGTTTTCATTTTTTATAAATGAAAAAGCATAAGCTAACCATTCTTCCACATGATCCTTACTTTCGAAAGTTTTCTCCAGTGTCAGACGATCCTTAAAATATTTCTCCGAATTCAGGTAATCAGAGCAAGAAGAAATTACTCCCATCCCTAATACGGTTAATAATAATATATAAATCTTCTTTATCATAATCTCTTAGTATTTTTATAAGTTAACAGATAAACCCATAGTAACTGATTTTGTTAGCGGATAGGCTTCACCCCGCGGATTGCCAGTTTCCGGGTCCCATGTTTTGAACTTAGACCATGTAATCAGGTTTGATCCTGCAATATAGATACGAATATTATTGAAGTGCAGTTTATTGACTATGCTTTTTGGCAAAGTATAACCGATATCCAGATTCTTCAAACGAATATATCGACCATCACGCATCCAATAAGTAGAGGTTTGTTGGTTGTTTTTATTTTCCCCATAAGTTAAACGCGGATATGTTGCATTGGGGTTCTCATTAGCATGCAATCCCAGTTTGGCAGCAGTCTCTGAATCTACCCAACGATCACTTATCATATCTTTAAAGATATTTCCCCAGTCACTTTCGCTGAATGCATATACACACTTACCATAAATAGGGAAAGTGGATTTACCGGCACCTTGGAAGTGAACATTTACATCAATTCCTTTCCATGCGAAAGATGCCCCTATACCATATACTAAGTTTGGAGTGGTAGTAGCGCCAATAGCAACTTTATCATTATCGTTTACAACACCATCACCATTTACATCTTTGTATTTAATATCACCGGGGCCAAGCAATCCACCTAGAGTGCTTTGAGGCAGTTCCGGGCGTAATGTATAGCTTTCAATACCATTACTGTTCTTATTGATGATGAAATCTTCTTTTGTGTATAAGCGTTCGGCTATATAGAGGTTATTTTCATTAATTCGTTTACCTGTTCGTTCCATCCATGGATATTTTTGTGGTAATTCATCATATTCTTTTATCTCATTTCTGGCAAATGTAAATGTCCCTCTTGCACTTAGTTTTACTTTACCAATTTGATGATGAGCATTCAAAGACATATCTACACCATGGTTGGATACGATTCCATAGTTAGCATATTGGTTGACACGAAAACCACTTAATGTTGGTGTCGTTTTTCTTTGCATCAGGATATTGCTTCTTTCGGAACGGAAATAGTCGAATACAATATCTATCTTGTTGTTGAAAAGTCCTAAGTCGAAACCATAGTTTTGTTTTTTCTCAATTTCCCAACCAATATCTAACGTTTCCGGAAATCCTTCGATGATACCTTGTCCTATAGAATTAGTACCTCCGTTACTACCTATTCCTTGTGACCATGAACCTGCATTCATAGAGAAAGTAGGACGGTAGATAAAACGGTCACTGGTAGTGTCGTTACCAGTTTTACCGACAGAAGCTCTTAATTTGATTTTGTTTATATAGTTTTTTAAAACTCCGGGGTAAAAAGGCTCATTTGACAAATAATAAGCCAGTCCTACAGCCGGGAAAAAACCGAAACGATGATTCTTGGCAAATGCTTCTGAACCCGTATATCCAAAATTTCCTTCAAGGAAATAACGTCCGTCATAAGAGTAACTAAAACGCCCTACTAACCCTTGCTTGCGATAGGGGAGAGGTTGAGTCTTGAGTTGTGTTTCTTTTTGCATATATAGCAACATACCACTTACATCATGCTTCTCTGCAAAAATACGTTTGTAGTTGATAGCTGCATCAATATATATTTTCTTTTGCGCTTCAATACCATTGTCCTTCAAATCGCTCAAATCCGGTGTTCCTGATACAACTTGGATGAATGTTAAGTTACCGTTCTCATCTCTACCTGTTGCATGATAACGGGAAGGATTGTATGAACGTATGGATTTGAATGTTGCATCAAAGTCATAGCTGACATTTACTTTGGCGCTAAGTCCCTTGGTGATGAAATCGAGTTTTTGTCTAACGCCAACTTTGGATTGAATACCTGTTCTCCATTGGCGGGTATAACCGGAATTCATCAACTGATTGTATGGGTTCCTCATATTTACACCTCGTTCTTGTTCGTAAGTAGCTACTGTTCCGTCACTATATACTGCGGGAAAACAATAAGGAGGAGTAATCAACATAGAGCGGAAAATAGTAGATGAAGATTCACCCGGATAATTGCCTATCAAGTATTGTCCTGCTAAGTCAATAGATACTAGTGTTGTAGAGGTGACATCCATATCAATGTTTGAACGCAGATTAAAACGGTCCAAGCCAATATTGGTATCGTATTTTTCTGTAGGATTACCTTTATATATACCACTTTCTGTATAATAGGCACCAGATACGAAATATCTGGAACGTGCCGAACCGCCACGCACATTCAATGTATACCGGTGATTATGTGTATTCTTTCTAAGCAGTTCACCTATCCAGTCTGTATCCGGATAAAGATCACGGTCTGTACTAGTACGAAACTTTTCTATTAATTCAGCGCTGAATAAATCGGGTTCCCCGTCATTATTTAATGCTTCATTATATAAACTTAAATAATCAGCAGAACCTACAAATTCAGGCAGACGTTGTGGACTTGAAATGGAGTGTTCTGTTTTAAATGTAATTTTAGGTTTTTCGTCCTTACCGCGTTTGGTTGTAACTAATATAACGCCATTTGCTCCTTCAGCACCATAAATAGCAGTTGCGGCAGCATCTTTTAATACTGAGAATGTTTCAATCTCATCCGGTTCAATATCGGTGATTTTACGAGGAACACCATCTACTAAGACTAAAGGGGTTGATGCGGAACTGTTAGATGCGAATGTGCTGATACCGCGAATCCAGAATTCTGCATCATCGTATCCTGGTTCACCGGAACGTTGTACGGCAATTAAACCGGATACTTGTCCTGCCAGATTGTTGGTCAAATTTCGAGTCGGGGCAGCGATTTCCGAAGGCTTTACCGAACTCATGGATACCACGACGCTCTCTTTTTTTTGTTGTCCATAACCGATGACAACTACTTCGTCCAATGCTTTGGTGTCTTCGCGTAACCGGATGTTAATGTTGCGCCGTCCGTTAATCTTGATTTCTTCTGTTGCGTAGCCCAGGAAAGAAACTATAAGAATATCATTTTTGTTAGGGACACTAATGGAATATCGTCCATCCATATCTGAGATTCCTCCTAATGTTGTTCCTTTTACTTTTACTGAAACGCCAATCATGGACTCTCCTTGTGCATCGGTTATTACACCGGTGACTGTAAATTTGTTACTTTGTTGTTGGCTGTTTGGTTGTTCGCCTTTATGGTAAATTGTGATTTGTCGATCGTTGATGCTGTAAGTATTATCTGTACCGAGAAATAGCTGGTCCAAAATAGCGCTCACTTGCTGATTTTTTACATCAATATTTACCTTACGATTCGTATCGATGATTTGGTCCATGTAGAAAATTATGTATTCACTATTTTTTTCAATTTCTTGAAAGACTTGTTTCACAGTCTTTTGAGAGGTCTTCATTGTGAATAATTTGCTTTGCGAATACGAATTTGTTGCCAAGCAATGCCCTATTCCTATCAGTAGAAAAAATGAAAAGAACTTCATAATTAGCAATAATTGTTTTTCTTCAGTCTTTTTTAGACTGAATAATTGGTGTTTTTCCATACTTTTATAACGAATTAGATTATTAATATTTAAACGTGTAAGTAATTTAATTTAAGGTCGGGTGATATGCGGGTATTATCCGGCCTTATCATTTTCTAGGAAGTCATATTTTCATAGGCTATTAATTTATTTAGATTTGACATTAATATAGATTTTCTCATTTGATTCTGTTATTTGAGCCGGGACGGTTTTTATCAGCGTATGCAACACATCATCTAGTTCTTCTTTCAGATCTAGCTTGCCACTACAAGTAATATTAGCAAGCTGTTTGTCGGTAATGATTGTCTTACCATAGTACTTGCTGAGTTTTTTTGTAATAATTTCCAACCTCTCTTTTTTGAATTGGTAAAATCCATCTTTCCAAGCTATGTATTCTTGTACATCTACAGGATGTACGCTGATACCTTGCTGATCATTATATGCAAGTAAATTGTTTGGTGATAAAGTTTTCGTTTCGTTATTGTTAGTCTTTACTTCTACTTTTCCAGTGACAAGTACTACTGTTTGTATATTCTCTTTTTCGTATGCACAAACGTTAAAAGTAGTACCTAATACCTGTATGTCCATTTTATTCGTTTTTACAATAAATGGTCGACTTTTGTCGTGATAAACATCTAGGAAGGCTTCACCTTCTACATAAATCTCCCGTTTGTTCTTCATAAATTCAACCGGATAAACAACTCGTGAACTGGCGCTTAGCCAAATACGTGTCCCGTCAGAAAAAGTAATTGACGAGCGTTTTCCGGCCGGCACTATTAATTGATTATAAGTATCTTTTTTCTTATCGTTTTCAGTTTCCTGATTAATGGTTTGAGAATTGACATTTAATTTTCCCTGTTGGTTGTAATGTAGCTTACTTTCTTTACCTTGTATAGCTATCTGTTTCTTTTCGGATAGAATCAAAAGGGTTTGATTAGTAGAGACATCAGGTTTCTTTACTGCGACTATATCAGATTTTTCCATGCACTCGCTTGTCTGATAAATATTTTGCAGATACCAACCACTTACAAGGAAGACAACAATGCAAGCTGCAGCTAAAGTGCGGTATAGAATGCGTCTCTTTCTTTTGTTCTGTATTTCCAAACGATTCTGATCGGATATACATTTCCAAATGGAATCTACTTTTTGTTGAGGCAGATAGGGTTTAGGAACATGACGGAGAATATGTAGAAAATTACGCGCAATAGCTATTTCCTTAGCTAACTGCTTGTTTTCTTGAGCTAATTTATCCCAAAACATAATACTTTCCGGAGTCGGATGTTGTTCCGATTCTAAAAAATAAGCATCATTGAGTAATGAGTCTGCTTTATAATTATTATAGTCTATTTTTGAATCCATTTTATGCGTTGTTTATATAAGGACAACTCAAAAAATGGAATCTACTCACTGAACTTGTATTTTTTTTAAAGAAAATGCATTTTTTGTGTTTCTCTGAAGAAAGTGGTCAAGATACTTATCCATGCGATGCATTCAGGTGTTCCGAAAGTATCTCTTACTTTTTGTAGTGAGCGTTGAAGTAAATTGTAGGCTGATTGATAATTAATGTCCATAATCTGACATATTTCATCATATTCCATTTCTTCTATAAAACGATAATATATGATTTCTCGTTGTCTGGGAGTTAGCACATGGAGTATTTTTTTGATTTCATTAATTTGTTCGCGACGTTCTTCTTCATTGATAAAGTCATTCTCTGTTATATATTGTTCTTCCATAGAGTAGAAGTTGAAGGCATAGGATTCTTCTGAACGCTCTTTACTGAAAACATTATAGATACTGTTTTTAAGAGAAATCATCAGATAGATTTTTACATTTTGGGGTATACTTAATTTATTTTTATTCTTGTATATTCTTATAAATACATCTTGTATACAGTCTTTTATCACTTCTGTGTCAGGAGTGATTTGTAATCCATATTGATACAGTAATTGAATATGGTGTGTATAAAGCCAACTATAAGCTTCATCATTGCCTTCGAGAAAAAGTTTCCATTTAATATAACTTTCGTCTTGAATTTGCATAGATGTTAATTTTTAAATTCCGGTATCTACCGGACTTTTATCAGGAAATAACGGGCTATAAAGAATTGTCTGTTTTAATACCTGTAACTTACCGTCTTTCACAAACTTTTCACCACGTTCGGAAAGATGATCAATCATAGCTTGACGAAGCTCATTTAATTGCTGTTTGTATTTTTTATCTGTTACTACATTCTTTAGTTCATGAGGGTCTTTCGAGAGATCAAACAACTCTTCTGTCCCGGTGTGAAAACGCCAGATATATTTTATTTTTCCGTCGGTTAATGCACACCAATAATTGTCAGGACTATAGCAAGTCGCATGTTCTAAATCTATGTATTTCCTCCATTGATCGGTTTTACCTTCCATTAACCGGAGTAAAGATTGACCGTCCATATCTTGCGGGATAGAACTTCCGGCTATTTCAAGGAAAGTTGGTAATAAATCACGCAATTCTACCGGTTGGGTAATTTTGTTTCCTTTAGTAAAGTGATAGCTAGCCGGCCATTTAACGATATAAGGAACATGTACCGAACCTTGGTAAGGGTACGTTTTACGCCAATGATAATGGTCTCCTAACATATCACCGTGATCAGAAATGTAGCAGATAAGTGCATTGTCATATATACCTTTTTCTTTCAAAGTTTTAATTACTTTACCTATCTCTTCGTCAATAAATGTCACATTAGCATAATAGTGCCTTCGTGAGTCTTTTGCATATTCGTCACCGAAGTTACCATAAGGAGCATCTTTTTTCACTTTTTGAGGATCCTTTAGTTTGGCATACGGCTTATCTTTACACCATTCTCCTATCCAAGGTGCAGGTATATCCCGGTTCGCGTATTCGTCCAATAAACGTTGGGGAGGATCATAAGGACTATGTGGACGGGCAAAGGATATTTTCAAGAACAATGGTTGGTTATTGATACCTTCGTAATTGCGAATCATTTCGCAAGCCATTTCTCCTGTCCATGCTGTGGGATGCAATCGTTCCGGAAGTTTATAAGTAGCTGCTCCATGGTCATTCCAACCGATATGAGTAGAATCCGGGTTTAAGCCGGGAGCTTGCATTTGGAACCATAATCGATAGTCACTGATAAAATCGGGACTTTCTACGCGTCCGCTTTCATCAACTAATGTTCCCCGGAATCCATACAGAGCCTTTTGAGGATACCAGTGCATTTTACCAATGCCAAAGCTGTAGTAGTTTAAGTCTCCCAACATACGAGGCATCTCATAACGGTATTGGCTGGCTACCCTGCCGTATCCTAGCATACCATGATGCCAGGGAGAAAGTCCGGTCAATAATCCGGAACGTGCCGGTGTACTACTAGGGGTAGAAGAATAACCGTTTGTAAAGAGTGTACCGTCTTCTGCCAAAGCGTCCATATTCGGAGAAATGACAGAAGTATTTCCCATACAATTCATGGCATCTCCACGATGTTGGTCGGATACAATTAAAATGATATGAGGACGTGTTGAAGTTTGGGCAAAAAGAAGTTGCGGAAGGATATAAACTCCCGTAGTCGC
>ERZ773237.1946-NODE-1946-length-15040-cov-6.323390_pt1 | contig 15040 bp, 9 predicted proteins | sample MGYA00580990_ERZ773237 | MGnify/ENA primary metagenome ERZ773237 (study PRJEB29015, sample SAMEA2737749) | human gut metagenome | biome: human gut; feature: human-associated habitat; material: faeces | place: China | collected 2012 ...
AGACACGACAGGAACGAGAAAAATCCCTTCTTTCGCATCCGGAAGTCCGGTCTTTTACCTCCCGAACTTCTTGGTTTGACACGCCAAAGTCCCTTGTTTCGTACACAGAAGTCCCTTATTTCAAGGCTCACCCGGATATTGCACGATCGTCCTCACCTGTAGGGGGAGTCTACATCTTCTTCCCTTTCCTTCAATCGTTTCCCCGTGGCTCTGTCTTTAGCTCCGGGTTTACCCCTACCCATTGGGACAACCGTTTCCCTGCCGATACCGACATCAAATCAGAACTGTAAAGGACCGCCAATTCCTCCCCCCGTAACTCCTGACTTCGAATTCATTCATCATCGTAATCCCCATCGTTTTATCATCCCGTAAAGATAAGCAATAATTAGTGATATTCAAAATATAATGGCATCTATATTCTACCTTTTCCTACCTGTTACCGCACCGATCTTCGCCGATATTCCCCAAACCGTATTCCTGCCTGTTGCGAGGCCCTACCTTCGTGTTGTCATTGATAATGAAAACAGGTAGAGCGACCAATACGAATTCATAAAAATCGATATCTTTGCAATCGGTTATCTGCAACAAACATCAGGACGAATGCGTTATAATTAAAGAAATTAAAAACGATATGACACGAAAACTATATTTTACAATCTTATCACTGCTCTTCATATCTACAATTTACGCTCAATACGTCCCGGACATACTGGACGATAATTATCTGCGCCGGACCATTCAGATGCCGGATGACTACGAGGGGAAAGTCGTCTGCACGCTTGTCAAGAAGCCACAGTTACCGGAGACCAAACAGGCAATCTTGTATATACATGGCTACAATGACTATTTTTTTCAGAAACAATTGGGTGACAGCGTGAATGCCCACGGTTATAACTTTTATGCTATGGACCTCCGCAAGTACGGACGCTCGATACTGCCGAACCAGAATCCTTTCTTCTGCAAAAGCTTGAAAGAGTATTTTGCAGACCTCGATACTGCCCTTGCCATTATTAGGGAAGAGGGGAATGACAAAATATTGCTGATGGCACATTCTACCGGTGGATTGATTACCCCGTATTATCTGGACAGCAAAAAAGGTAAACTTCCTGTCGACGGATTGATATTGAACAGCCCCTTTCTGGACTGGAATTTCGGATGGATGATGGAAAAAATCGTGATCCCTGTAGTTTCCTGTATAGGGAAACTATTTCCTAACCTGACCGTACAAGGATACGGGGATGCTTCGTATGCTCATAGTCTGCTCAAACAATTCAAAGGGGAATGGGTATATAATACGGACTGGAAGATGATTAACGGCCATCCGAAAAAAGCCGGATGGATAAACGCCATACAAGAAGCGCAGAAAACAGTGCAGAAAGGGATCGGCCTGGACTGTCCGGTACTGGTGATGTCGTCAAACAAGTCGTTCCCGGAAACAAAAGAATGGAATAACGAATATCTGTCTTCCGACATCGTGCTGGACATACACGATATTCAAAAATACGGACAGAAATTAGGCAATTATGTTACACGTGACACGATACAGAACGGGATTCATGACTTGATACTCTCTGAAAAAGACTCGCGCGACCATGTATATCGCACAGTGTTCGACTGGTTGCCAGGAAAATAAACATTGATTATTCTGATATTTGTATTTTCAGAATGCTTATACTTCTTTTCGAAATGAGATATCGGCCGGTAAGTTTTAATCCTTACCTTTGTCCGGTTAAAATAAATATGGAATGAAAGCCTTACAGACAATCATTGCAGTTGCCACTCTTCTCCATGCTGCAAATACTTTTGCACAGACGGAAGAAGCAGAAAATGCAACCTCATATAAAGCCGAAGTTTTCGGATCGGCCAGCAGCGGATCGACAACTCCGTTCTGGATGGTGAGCAATCGGTACGGGGTAGTTCCCCTAGACGCCAATAACGGCTATCTCAACGCTGGAGTTTTTCATCAACAACATTTTGGAAAGGGATTTCGCTGGAGTGCAGGGCTGGACATTGTAGCTGTCGTACCCCGTTACCGTAATGTGTATATCCAACAGATATATGCCGAGTTAGGATATAAAAGTATGCTTCTGAGTGTGGGGAGCAAAGAAAACCGGCATTCGCTTTGGGATCATTCCCTTAGTTCCGGTGACATGGTTCTCTCCTCCAACGCACGCCCGATTCCGGAAATAAAACTGAGTATGCCGGAATTCACCGTCGTTCCGCTCACAAAGGGTTGGATGCAGGTGAAAGGAGATTTTGCGGTAGGCAAGTCTTTCGATACCAAATATCTGGAAAATTTCTCCAATGGAAAACAAACCTATATAAAGAACGTCCTTTGGCATCATAAATCTTTTTACGTCCGCATCAAGGACACGCAAAACAAATTCCCGCTTTCCGGTATTATCGGCGTGCAACACTGGGCGCAATGGGGTGGAACATCCAGCAATCCGAGAATAGGTGTACAACCTCACTCCCTGAAAGATTTTATCCGGGTAGTTTGTGGTAGCGAAGGCGGAGACAATGCAACTCTGTCGGACCAGGTCAACGTGCTTGGCAATCATTTCGGTTCGTACGATTTCAAACTGGAATATACGATGCCGAACTGGAAACTGGCAGCTTATCATCAGCATTATTTCGAAGATAAATCCGGAATGATATTCGTGAACGGGACAGACGGACTTTGGGGAGCACAGTTGGATTTGCCACGCCTTCCCTGGCTAAAAAAGGTTGTAACGGAATATTTGGTCACCCGCAATCAGAGCGGACCGTTCCATTTTATCATCTTCGATCATGACAAATATCAAGGTCCGGGTGGTGGCGGAGATGATTATTACAACAATATAGAATACATAACCGGTTCTTCCTATTTCGGACAAGGTATAGGATCACCGCTTCTGACTTCCCCCCAATACAATACGAACGGGGATATAGATTTCAAGAATACACGTGTACGTGCCTGGCATTTGGCATTTGAAGGAGACCTGTCGCCAATGGTTTCCTATCGCCTCAGATACACACTCATGAATAGCTGGGGAAAACCTTACGCCCCGTTTCTGGATAACAAAAGAAGCAATTCCGGACAGGTGGAAGTCAAATATCGCCATCCACGCCTGCAAGGTTGGGAATTCACAGGAGCTGTGGCCGCAGATGCAGGTTCACTCTATGGGGATAACGTCGGGTTCAGTCTGAGTGTCTGCAAACGCGGCATTTTAAAATCCTGGAAATAGATTATTTATATTGCTCCCATAAGGCTGACGCAATGATGTCTTGTGTTTTGTCAGCCATCTGCTGCAATCCTTTATGGGAAGCATCCATCCCTTCGGTCGGGATAGGCGGATGAATGACCATTTCCATCTTGTGACGGTGAATATTCAACGAACCGATCGGCAATACGTCAAAAGGTCCGTTCAAGGTGATCGGGACAATCTGTAAATGCTGGTCGGCTGCCATCTGGTAAGCTCCTTTCTTAAAACGGATCATTTTTCCGTTATAAGTACGTGAACCTTCCGGGAATACCACCACCGACGCTCCGTTCTTCAGGCTACGTTCCGCCTCCAACACGCTACGGGCGGCAGCTTTCGGTGTCGAATTATCGACAAAGATAAAACCTGCAGCCCGGCAAGCAGCTCCCACAAACGGGATTTTGGCAATACCGGCTTTCATCACCCACTTGATCGGTACACCCAAAAAACCATATATAAGGAATATGTCGAAAGCGCCTTGATGGTTGGCAACAAATACGTACGATTTCTTCCGGTCTATATTTTCCCGTCCTTTCACCTTCACCGGACAAAGGGCCAAATGGCAAGTCAGCCATGACCAAATCATTCCCGGATAATAAGCAAATATTCTTTCCCCGCCTAATAGGCAACCAACAATAACCGTAAGGGCTGTCAGTATGGTCAATACCACAAAAACAGGAACCACAAACAGCCATAAATAGAGCATATAAAGTATCCGTAGCATATATAACTGTATTATTTCACAAATATAAAAGCTAAATTCAATGGTTTCATCATTTTTGTCCCAAAATATTTTTGCAATCGGGTTATTATTGCTTTATTTGCGGTAGAAAAAAAATAATATATAAAATATCTATCACCATGAACGAATTATTGAAAAATCTGGGGGTAATCGTACTCCTTATCGGTGTTATCATTTTGGCTGTACCGGCAATTAACGGAGGATTGTCAAATACTATTCTTCTTACCGGTTTAGGAGTCATTATTCTGGGTCATATCGTTATAAACAAGAGACTCGGATAATCACACACTTACAAATAAAAAAGTCCGCTCCTTAGGAACGGACTTTTTTATTTTCTGTCCAGGATAATCAGGCTTCCCCTTTCACACCTCCGATGGGAGGAACAAAATCTTCAAATTTGGCAGTCTTACCATTTGCTTGTTCTTCAAACTTTGCCAGATTATCTTGCAAAGCAAACAACAGTCGTTTTGCATTGTCCGGAGTCAGGATGACACGACTTTTCACCTGTGCCTTCGGAGCACCCGGCACAACGCGGATAAAATCCAATATGAACTCGGATGAAGAATGTGATATAATTGCCAGATTTGCATACGTTCCCTGAGCCATCTCTTCTGACAGCTCTACTTGAATCTCATTTGTCGGTTTGTTATTTTCCATATTCTTATTATTTGATTATAAATATTCCAAGACAAATATACATATTAAAATCGGAATAGTATCAAATAAAAAGGGCTACCTTCACAGGCAGCCCTTTTTCAGTTGTGTTTTTAATTCTCAATTCTTTAGACCAATGTAAAAAAATACCTTATTGTGTTTAATATTCTATAATCTCGACGCTTAAACTAAGGCAATTCGTCTTAGTAATTTCATTGTTTATTCAACGTTACAAAGATATGCCTCATACAATTAACCACCAAATACTATTTTATCATTATATGATACTATTCCGTCACAGATAATTCATCTATTTTGCAAATTAGTTTAAAATCATGTTTTAAATCCTAAAACGAGTACGTGCATATTTTTCACGATATTCGGTAGGAGTATTACCTTTTCGTCGCTTAAAAGCCCGATTGAAATTCGATAAGTTATTAAAACCAGATTTATAGCATATTTCTGCTATTGTATCACTTGTGTCAATCAGTCGGCAAACCGCTTCAGCTATACGAATGTCATTCAAATTGTCGATAAAAGTTTTTCCCGTCCACTTTTTCAGAAACCGAGTAAGCGACGCTTCGCTCATATTTATTAACGAAGCAAGTTCGGACAATAAAACCGGACGCTGATAATTTTCATGCAAAAACAACATGATCGTATCCAGACGGTCATTATCTATATTGCTAAAGTTTTCTACAGTATTGATAGCATTTAACTTGCGTGCCTTTTCATCTAACGACAAAGTCTTGAGTATTTCTATCAAACGTAATAAATTGTGAAACGAATCCGGTTTATCACTCGATAGCTTTTTAAGTTCGGGTTGAATACGCAAAATCATTTCACGGCTAAAGACAAGACCGCACGAGGCTTTCTCAAACATATCCTTTATAGTCTTGAAATGACGCTTGTTGATAAAACTATCGAAAAGAGAGGCATGGAACTGAATTGTTATTTCCAAAATATCCGTACTCAGACATTTGTGATTTGAATAAGCATGCTTGGCTCCACCTGCAACCAATAACAGATCAAGCTCTTCCATCTCCTCCACCGAATCACCAACGATTCGAATCGCGCCAGCAGCATTCTCCAAATAGTTCAGTTCAAATTCCGGATGCACATGAAGCGGATAGGAAAAACTACGCTTAGGTCGCTGCATCACCAGAAAACAATCTTCCGGTGAAAGCGGCGTAATTTCTCTTAATACATCTACGGAACCCATAACATTTACTGAACAATTATTCTCGATATAACAGGACAATGGTCTGAAGGATATAAGTTATCCAGACTTTCAGCCAAAACACCATGACGAAGTACTTTGACATTACCTTTTACAAAGATATAATCAATCCATACACGTTCGTCCAAAGGAACACGCCCATAATCGTGGAAAGTCCACTCAGGTCCGTAGCACAAAGGAGCCAATGTACGGGCATGTGTCAAATGTCGCGGATCTTTTTCGTCTGTTAAAACTTTAATCGGATCATCAGTCGGAACAGCATTAAAGTCACCAGTAACAATCACCGGTAGATTTCTGGAAAGCAACTTCACCTGCTTTAAGACTAAAGAAGCCCCTTCATGACGAGCAACCTGTCCCATGTGATCCAAATGAGTGTTCAGAAAGAAAAACTCTTTTCCGGATTTCTTATCTTTGAATATCGCCCAAGTCGCAACACGCTCACAAGCGGCATCCCAGCCTTTTTTGCCCACGGCATTCATATCTTCCGCCAGCCAGAAATTGCCACTTTTGACAACAGAGAAACGATCCTTTCTGTAAAGGATAGGAGAATATTCACCTTTTGTCTTACCATCTTCACGCCCCACCCCGACATAACCATAGTCCGGCAAACGGTCCAATAAATCCGTCAACTGATTATGCAAGACTTCTTGCGCACCAAACATATCGACATCATAAAACTTGATCACATTGGCAGCCAGGTCTTTCCTATACTCCCACCAGTTAGCCCCATCAGACTTTGTACTCATGCGAATATTAAAAGACATCACATTCATTTCATTATCAAGATGTTCAGCAAAAACAATATTCGTCGAGATCAAAAGGGTGAACAAATAAAATAGTACTTTCTTCATATATGATTTATTTTAATTATCAAGATAATACACAAATATAAGGACTCTGATTTTATTAAACAAATAACAGAAAATAAAAAAGGGCTACCGAATATCGGTAACCCTTCTCTTTTATTTATTCCGCATTTTACTCATCGTCTCTGTCCATAGTATTGAAATCTACGACATTCTTACGATTTGCAAAGATACGTTCGAACTCATCTTTAGCACCGACAACCAATTTGTCGAAATCACGCTGGCCTGTACCGGCAGGAATCAAATGACCGCAGATAACGTTTTCTTTCAAACCTTCCAGACGATCCACTTTTCCATTGATAGCAGCTTCATTCAGCACTTTAGTTGTTTCCTGGAAAGATGCGGCAGACATAAAGCTGTTTGTCTGCAAAGCGGCACGAGTAATACCCTGAAGAATCTGGTTAGCCGTAGCAGGAACTGCATCACGGACTTCAACCAATTTCAAGTCACGACGTTTCAGCATACTATTCTCATCTCTCAACTTACGGACAGTAACGATCTGACCTGCCTGCAATGTCTGAGAATCTCCCGGATCCGTCACAACCTTCTTGCCCCAGATACGATCGTTTTCATCCATTACCTCCAGCTTATCAACCACCTGCTGTTCCAAGAAGCGAGTATCTCCCGGATCGATGATTTCAACCTTACGCATCATCTGACGAACGATTACCTCGAAATGCTTATCGTTAATTTTTACACCCTGCAGACGGTATACGTCCTGGATTTCATTTACGATATATTCCTGAACAGCCGTCGGTCCCATGATTGCCAGGATATCAGACGGAGTAGTCGCACCATCAGACAGAGGCATACCAGCACGAATGTAGTCATTTTCCTGAACAAGCAGTTGCTTGGACAGAGGCACCATATATTTCTTTACTTCACCCAATTTGGATGTAACAGTAATTTCACGGTTACCACGCTTGATCTTGCCGAAACCAACTTCACCATCGATTTCAGAAACGACAGCCGGGTTAGACGGGTTACGAGCCTCAAACAATTCCGTTACACGAGGCAAACCACCAGTAATATCACCGGCTTTACTTACTGCACGCGGAATCTTAACCAGAACCTCACCAGCCTTAACCACATCGCCCTCGTCTTTTACAACGTGTGCACCCAACGGTAATGAATAATTCTTCAGATAGTTTCCGTTTTCATCCACGATGTGTGCAGCCGGAGCTTTTGTCTTATCTTTAGATTCGATAATGATCTTTTCTTTCAAACCGGTCGTTTCGTCACTTTCAACATTGTAAGTAACATTTTCAACCAAACTTTCGAATTCGATCTTACCGGAAACTTCCGATACGATAACGGCGTTGAACGGGTCCCATTCGATAATAACATCCCCCTTCTTGATTGTATCTCCATTCTTGAAGAACAATTTGGAACCATAAGGAATATTGTGAGCCAGTAATACGATCTTCGTTGTCGGATCGACAATACGGAGTTCAGCCAAACGGCTGACAACAACCTGGAATTTCTTACCGTTTTCTTCGCTATCCACAGCACGAAGTTCTTCGATTTCCAGAACACCGTCATATTTAGAAGTGATACTGTTTTCTGTTGCCACGTTAGATGCGATACCACCGACGTGGAATGTACGCAGTGTCAGCTGAGTACCCGGTTCACCGATTGACTGTGCTGCGATAACACCCACAACCTCACCTTTCTGAACCATCTGGTTCGTAGCCAGATTACGGCCATAACATTTCGCACAAACACCTTTCTTGGATTCACAAGTCAATACAGAGCGGATTTCAACACTTTCGATCGGAGAATCTTCGATCTTTTTAGCCGCATCTTCACGAATTTCTTCACCGGCCCGAACGATTACTTCTCCTGTCAACGGATGAATAACATCATGAACGGAAACACGCCCCAAGATACGTTCACCCAGACTAGCGATCACTTCATCATTGTTCTTCAATTCCGTACAAACCAAACCACGCAACGTACCACAATCTTCTTCATTAATGATCACATCATGCGATACGTCAACCAGACGACGAGTCAAATAACCAGCATCAGCAGTCTTCAAAGCTGTATCGGCCAAACCTTTACGAGCACCGTGAGTAGAGATAAAATACTCCAACACGGACAGACCTTCTTTAAAGTTAGAAAGGATCGGGTTTTCAATAATCTGACCACCTTCTGCACCACTTTTCTGCGGTTTTGCCATCAAACCACGCATGCCGGACAACTGACGAATCTGTTCTTTAGAACCACGGGCTCCAGAATCCATCATCATATAGATAGAGTTGAAACCATCATTATCAGCAGTCAACTGCTTCATCAATGTATCGGACAACTTGCTGTTAACATGTGTCCAAGTATCAATAATCTGGTTATAACGTTCGTTGTTGGTAATGAACCCCATGTTATAGTTGTTCATAATCTGTTCAACTTCGTCATAACCTTCTTTCACCAACGCCTCTTTTTCAGGTGGGATCAGAACGTCAGCCAAGTTGAAGGACAAACCACCTTTGAAAGCCATATAATAACCCAGATTCTTGATATCATCCAAGAACTGAGCCGTACGGGCAACACCACAAGCCTTGATCACCTTACCGATGATATCACGGAGAGCTTTTTTACCCAATACTTCATTAATATAACCGACTTCTTCCGGAACAAATTCATTGACCATCAAACGCCCGACAGAAGTTTCGACCATTTTCTTAACCGGATTACCTTCCTTATCTATGTCGTTCACATATACTTTGATCGGAGCATGGATATCCACTTTCTTTTCATTATATGCGATCGTTGCTTCTTCCGGTCCATAGAAAACAAGACCTTCACCCTGTGTTCCCTTGCGCATTTTGGTTATGTAGTACAAACCTAACACCATATCCTGGGAAGGAACAGTAATAGGTGCACCGTTAGCCGGATTCAGAATGTTATGAGAAGCAAGCATCAACATCTGTGCTTCCAATACGGCCTCGTTTCCTAAAGGCAAGTGAACAGCCATCTGGTCACCGTCGAAGTCGGCGTTGAATGCCGTACATGCCAACGGGTGCAACTGAATAGCTTTACCTTCGATCAACTTTGGCTGGAATGCCTGAATACCCAAACGGTGCAGTGTCGGTGCACGGTTCAGCAATACCGGATGTCCTTTCATTACGTATTCCAAAATATCCCAAACCACCGGCTCCTTACGGTCGACGATCTTCTTAGCAGACTTAACCGTTTTTACGATACCGCGTTCAATCAATTTACGGATCACGAAAGGCTTATAAAGTTCGGCTGCCATATTCTTTGGCAGACCACATTCATGCATCTTCAATTCAGGACCTACAACGATAACCGAACGGGCCGAATAGTCAACACGTTTACCCAACAGGTTCTGACGGAAACGACCTTGTTTACCTTTCAAACTGTCGGAGAGAGACTTCAACGGACGGTTAGCATCTGTCTTAACAGCACTCGATTTACGAGAGTTATCAAACAAAGAATCCACAGCTTCCTGAAGCATACGTTTTTCATTACGTAAAATAACTTCGGGAGCTTTAATATCGATTAATCGTTTCAGACGGTTATTACGGATAATAACACGACGATACAAATCATTCAAATCGGAAGTAGCGAAACGGCCACCATCCAACGGAACCAACGGACGCAGTTCTGGAGGGATAACAGGTACAACCTTCACGATCATCCATTCCGGTTTGTTACGCCCTCTGGATGCACGGAAGGACTCAACAACCTGTAAACGTTTCAATGCTTCGTTCTTACGCTGTTGCGAACCGTCTGTGCTTGCACGATGGCGCAATTCGTAAGACAAAGAATCTAGGTCCAGACGAGCCAACAAATCATAGATGGCTTCAGCACCGATCTTTGCGATGAACTTATTCGGATCCGTATCTTCCAACATCTGGTTTTCCTTTGGCAGGTTATCCAGAATCTGCAAATATTCTTCTTCCGAAAGCAAGTCCAATTCAGCAATAGTGTCTACACAACCCGGCTGAATCACGACATAACGTTCGTAATAGATAATAGAATCCAGTTTCTTGGTCGGCAAGCCTAACAAGTAACCGATTTTATTGGGCAGGGAACGAAAATACCAGATATGAGCAACAGGTACAACCAAATGAATGTGTCCCATACGTTCACGACGTACTTTTTTCTCTGTAACTTCTACCCCGCAACGATCGCAGACAATACCTTTATAACGAATACGCTTGTATTTACCGCAATGGCATTCATAGTCCTTGATAGGACCGAAAATACGCTCACAGAAAAGACCGTCACGCTCAGGTTTGTACGTACGATAATTAATCGTTTCCGGTTTTAAAACTTCACCACTAGAGTTCTCAAGAATCTCTTCAGGGGAAGCCAGACCGATGGTTATTTTTGAAAAGTTACTCTTTATCTTGTTTTCTTTTCTAAAGGCCATATTTTTTATTTATAAAGAGTTATCAATGAGTAAGTAGATGAGCCGAAACTCATCTACTTATATTGTTTTTGAATTAATCCAGAGTAAAGCTTAAACCAAGACCTCTCAGCTCGTGCAGCAATACGTTCAGAGATTCAGGGATACCCGGTTGTGGCATCGGATCACCTTTCACAATTGCTTCGTAAGCCTTAGAACGTCCAACAACGTCGTCAGATTTGATCGTAAGAATTTCCTGAAGAACATGTGCAGCACCGAAAGCTTCCAGTGCCCAAACTTCCATCTCTCCGAAACGCTGACCACCAAACTGTGCCTTACCACCCAGAGGCTGCTGAGTAATAAGAGAGTACGGACCGATTGAACGAGCATGCATCTTATCGTCAACCATGTGACCCAACTTCAGGAAGTAAGTAACACCCACTGTAGCCGGCTGGTCAAAACGTTCACCTGTTCCACCGTCATACAAGTAGCTCTTACCGTAACGGGGTAATCCGGCTTTGTCCGTCCATTCATTCATATCATCTAATGTTGCACCATCAAAGATAGGAGTAGCAAATTTAACCCCCATCGTCCGGCCTGCCCAACCTAACACAGCTTCAAAAATCTGTCCTAAGTTCATACGAGAAGGTACACCCAGCGGATTCAAACAGATATCAACCGGAGTTCCATCTTCAAGGAATGGCATATCTTCCTGACGGACGATCTTGGAAACAATACCCTTGTTACCATGACGACCGGCCATCTTATCCCCAACCTGGATCTTACGTTTCTTAGCAATGTAAACCTTAGCCATCTGAACAATACCAGTAGGCAGTTCATCGCCGATCGTAAGATCAAATTTCTTACGTCTCAACTCAGCATCCAGTTCCTTATATTTCTTCAAATAATTCAGAATCACCTGCTTGATAAGTTCGTTCTTATCAGCATCGGCAGTCCATTTACTTACTTGGATAGAATTATAATCCAATTCTTCCAGAGCCTTGCGAGAGAACTTAACTCCCTTCGCAATAATCTCTGTATTCATATAGTCTTTAACTCCCTGAGAAACCTTACCATTAGTCAAAACCAACAGTTTATCAACCAACAAGTTCTTCAGGTCAGCCATCTTCATTTCGTATTCCTCATCCAATTTAGGAAGAATAGCCTTGTCTGTCAGTCTGGACTTACGCTTCTTGATGGCTTTCGAGAATAAAGCAGTTTCAATAACTACACCACGAAGAGACGGGGTTGCTTTCAAAGAAGCATCTTTCACATCACCAGCCTTATCGCCGAAAATTGCACGAAGCAATTTTTCCTCTGGAGAAGGATCAGATTCACCCTTCGGAGTAATCTTACCAATTAAAATATCACCCGGTTCAATACGAGCACCCACACGGACAATACCTCTTTCATCCAAATCCTTAGTCGCTTCTTCGCTGACATTCGGGATATCGGAAGTCAACTCTTCCATACCACGTTTCGTTTCACGAACCTCCAAAATGTATTCGTCAACGTGAACTGAAGTAAAGAAGTCTTCACGGACCATACGTTCGTTCAAAACGATAGCATCCTCATAGTTGTAACCCTTCCACGGCATATATGCCACTTTCACGTTACGTCCCAAGGCCAACTCACCATTCTGAGTAGAATAACCTTCCGTCAGGATATCACCTGCCTTCACACGCTGACCACGATGACAGATCGGACGCAGATCGACAGTCGTACTTTGGTTAGTCTTACGCCACTTCGGAATATTGTATGTCTTAACCGCATCTTCGAAACTTACGAATTCTTCATCTTCCGAGCGGTCATATTTGATCTTGATACAAGTTGCATCCACAAATACAACTTCTCCCTCACGTTCAGCCATGATCTGGGTACGTGAATCACGAGCAACCTGCGCTTCGATACCTGTACCAACGATTGGAGCATCCGTACGCAGCAAAGGAACAGCCTGGCGCATCATGTTAGATCCCATCAATGCACGGTTAGCATCGTCATGTTCCAAGAACGGAATCAAAGAAGCCGCAATAGAAGCAATCTGCTGTGGAGCAACGTCCATCAAATCGATCTCCGTAGGAGGCACAACCGGGAAATCAGCTTCAAAACGAGCTTTCACTCTATCACGAACAAACTTGCCGTTATCATCCAATGGAGCATTCCCTTGGGCAATCGTCAATTCTTCTTCTTCTTCTGCAGTGTAATATTGTAAACCTTCCTCAGAAAAGTCCACCTTACCATCAACAACCTTACGGTACGGAGTAGAGATAAAACCAAGATCGTTAATCTTAGCATATACACACAAAGAAGAGATCAAACCGATGTTCGGTCCCTCAGGAGTTTCAATTGGACAAAGACGACCATAATGCGTATAGTGTACGTCACGAACCTCAAATCCAGCACGTTCACGAGACAGACCACCCGGTCCCAATGCAGACAAACGACGTTTATGCGTAATTTCAGCCAGTGGATTTGTCTGGTCCATAAACTGAGACAAAGCATTCGTTCCGAAGAATGAGTTAACGACAGAAGAAATAGTCTTCGCGTTAATCAAATCAATCGGAGTAAACACTTCATTATCGCGTACATTCATACGTTCACGAACCGTACGAGACATACGAGCCAAACCAATACCGAACTGGTTGTACAGCTGTTCGCCCACTGTACGCACACGACGGTTGCTCAAATGGTCGATATCATCAACGATCGCTTTCGAGTTGATCAACTCAATCAGATACTTGATGATCTCGATTATATCTTCTTTTGTCAAAACCTTAATATCATCGCTGGTAGTAAGGTTCAACTTCTTATTAATTCTGTAACGGCCAACTTCACCTAAATCATAACGCTTTTCAGAGAAGAACAGGTTCTGAATAACTTCACGGGCACTTGCTTCATCTGCAGGTTCTGCATTTCGCAACTGACGATAAATATACAGGACAGCTTCCTTTTCAGAGTTACTAGGGTCTTTCTGAAGCGTATTATAGATGATAGCATAATCTGAAAGATTCTGGTCCTCACGATGTAATAGAATGTTTTGCGTGCCAGATTCCAGAATAGCCTCAATATTGTCGCTATCGAGAACCGACTCACGGTCGATGATAACGTCATTACGTTCAATAGAAACAACCTCACCGGTATCTTCATCTACGAAATCTTCCACCCAAGTCTTCAAAACACGAGCAGCCAGTTTACGACCGATCAGCTTCTTCAGGTTAGCTTTCGAAACTTTTACTTCTTCAGCCAGATTAAAGATCTCGAGAATGTCTTTATCGCTTTCAAAACCAATAGCTCTTAAAAGGGTTGTTACAGGTAATTTCTTTTTACGGTCGATGTAAGCATACATCACATTGTTGATGTCAGTTGCAAACTCGATCCAGGAACCTTTAAAAGGAATGATACGCGCTGAATACAACTTCGTACCATTGGCATGTGTACTTTGTCCAAAGAATACACCCGGTGAACGGTGCAATTGTGAAACCACAACACGCTCCGCACCATTTATCACGAAAGTGCCCCTTTCCGTCATATACGGAATCGGGCCCAGATATACGTCCTGTATCACTGTATCGAAATCCTCGTGATCAGGGTCTGTACAATACAGTTTTAACTTCGCTTTTAAAGGCACACTATAGGTTAACCCGCGAGCAATACATTCGTCAATCGTATAGCGAGGCGGATCTATATAGTAATCTAAGAACTCCAACACAAAATTGTTACGCGTATCTGCTATCGGAAAATTCTCGGCAAATACCTTATACAATCCCTCCTTTTTTCTCTTTTCAGGAGGTGTGTCAAGTTGAAGAAAGTCTTGGAATGACTTCAATTGTACTTCGAGAAAGTCCGGATATGGGAACTGATTTTTGATCGAAGCAAAATTAACTCTTTGGTTTTCAGCTGTTGAAGACATCTAGTAAGGAA
>ERZ773237.1949-NODE-1949-length-15019-cov-2.648222_pt1 | contig 15019 bp, 10 predicted proteins | sample MGYA00580990_ERZ773237 | MGnify/ENA primary metagenome ERZ773237 (study PRJEB29015, sample SAMEA2737749) | human gut metagenome | biome: human gut; feature: human-associated habitat; material: faeces | place: China | collected 2012 ...
GGTCCGGATGCCGAAAGTGCGGCGATTCATAAGGACAAAGTCAGTGGCCATGGCGAAGGTTCAAAGCTCAAACAAATCGGATAAAATACCTAACAATTTCCTATTGTACACGTGCACAATTTAATGATGCATGAAAAAAAGGCCTACTGCCGAGCACGCGTGCGGCAGCAGGCTTTCTGCTGCATCCGGAATGAATCAGAAGCGCTTCTTCTTTTTAGGTGCCTCGCTCTCGGGCACCTTCTCAATCGCAGTGAGGTGCGTGGTGACGGCGCCCGGGACAGCCGAAGAAGCTTTGAGCTCGGCTTTGAAAAGCGTCCCTGAAAGCGTCAGCACTTCCCCGTCTTTAAGCGCAGCGCCGCGGGTGATCTGAACCATGGCAGCCGCAATCATCTGTGCGCGAATGACGGCAGGCGCATCGGGACTCTCAAGAATCTCAAGATCGGGACAGGCAAAGCGGTCAAGTCCGAGCGTATAACCGCTTAACGGCGCATCCTCTTCGCGCTGCCAAAGGCCAAAGAAAACCATGTTAAAGATCGGGAAAGCCGTCTCGGAATGCTGCATCGTGAGCACATCGCTGCGGAAGCGCTCGGGCTCAAAGAGGCGGCCAGCCGAGTTGATGGCGCTCACATTGGGCTGACGCGTGAGCGACCCCAAAATCTTCATGGCCGTACGAGCATTCTCAACGAGCGTCGCCTCTTCGGCAACCACAGCAAGGGCGAGGTACGCCAGGTGCGTTGACGCCATTTCCTGCGCGTCCGGCCATTCCGGACAGTTTTTAGCCTGTTCGTCTGCGGCATTTCCAGGAACGGGGTGTCCCTCAAATCCAATCACCACGAGGGAACCGTTCTCGCGAAAGAGCCACGGTTCGCGGAAATCCGTCGGGACCGGCTCGGCTTTGATATTCCAGTCCAGATCGAGCTGCGCCGCCAAACGCTCCGGCTCCCATGCCGGCACACGCAAAAGCGCCAATGCCGTAACGGGATGCTCCGCAGGTTTGAATGCACTGGCGTGAACTTCGGACTGGGGATGCTCGGACAGCTGAGACGGCGCTTTGTCGGTCATGGATGATCAATGATGAATGAAAAGAAAGCCGCATTATACGAGCGTACCACCTGCCTCGCGCTCAAACATCATCCGCCTGAAAACACAAAAAGAAATGAAGCGAATTTCAACCTGCTTTCATGGACAGCAGAAAAAAACCGTTTTATGACAAACAAAAGTAAACGAAAACGTTTTAACTGAAAACAAATACTTTCTTCAAAGAATCTTCATAGACCCAGTTGATAACGTAATGAACAAAATAGTTAGTTAGATATCAATATATTGGTTATTTGTTGTTTTATTGCACGGTTGACCTTATTTTTTCCTTGTTTTCCTTTAAAAGGCGACAAAAATCTAGGGTATTACCAAATTTTGTAATTTTATTGAGTTAATTTATAGGCTGTTCGGCGGCATTCAATACCGAGCAGGTATAGGGTGAGCTGACAATGGCATTTACAAAATGCTGTTTTTTTTGATCCGTGCGGCCAGTCCCTTTTAAGACTTTCGACTGCACACGGACCAACTAGCTCTAGAAGGTTTTAATCATGAAAAAGACTCTCGCTGCGCTCGCCGTTCTCGGCGCTTTTGCGGGCAGCGCTGCTGCTGCCGATGTTCAGCTTTATGGTGTGGTCGATGAAGGCTTCATCTACACCAACACCAAAGTTACTGACGAAAAGTCTGACAATCAGTTTCAGCTCGGCTCCGGCCTCAACCTCGGCTCCCGCTGGGGCTTGAAGGGCACGGAAGACCTCGGCAACGGCTATAAGGTCGGCTTTAAGCTCGAAAGCGGCTTTAACGCCGACACCGGCACACTTCAGGAAAACCGCCTCTTCCGCCGTGAAGCCGGTCTGACGCTCTACGGTCCTTTCGGCTCCTTGGGCTTCGGCCGCTTCGGCGGCATTGCCTCCGCGGCCGGCACGTATGACCTCATCGGCTACGTCGATTCCTTCGACGGCGGCGACAACAATGTTTGGGGCTTCGCTGCTTCATCCCGCTACGACAACGTCGTTGCCTACCAAACGCCGCGCTTTGCCGGTCTGCAGCTGACGGCCCAGTACTCCTTTAAGACTGACAGCTCGGCCACCGCGGCTACCTACAGCGGCGACGAAGGCACTTCTGCCGCCAAGCGCTACGCCTCAATCGGCGTGAGCGGCGATTACGGCGCTGCGCAGTTCGCTGCCGGCTACGAACTCACGAAGTACGGCGCTAATGCGTCCGGTATTCGCGAAGTCGCTGACAAGGACGGTTCGCTTGTCTTCGTCGGCGGCAACTACAACTTTGAAGTGGTTCGCGTCTACGCAGAAGCCCAGTACTTTGAAGGTTTGTCTGGCATTAAGAATGCTTACAACGACGAATTCACGAAAGGCGATCCTTCGTCCGATGGTCTGAAGGGCTACGGCCTCCACCTCGGCGCCAAGGCTCCGATTGCGGCCGGTACTCTGACGGCGGGCCTCAAGACTTTACCTCGACTGCTGATCAGGACTTTAAGTACTACGGCGTTTCTGCCCGCTACGTCTACCCGCTCAGCAAGCGCACGAGCGTCTACGGCGGTGCCGGTTATGGCCAGACCTCTGTCGACAATGCTGCGGCAAACGGCTCTGACGAAGACACCAAGCTGGTTCAGGCTTACGTCGGTTTGTCCCACACGTTCTAATGCGAATGTGAGCAGTCTTCTTCCGGAAGACTGCTGCCGCCTATGAAGTCGAACGCGGTGCCTCTCAATATGAGAGACACCGCGTTTTGGTATGGAATCGGCGTTATTGACGGATGCTTTGCTGCATGCCAATCGCCGCCCAAAAGCTAAGCGTCTTTATCAGGCCTTTTTGCGGCAGCAGCGCTTGGCGCCGGCCGTCTTTTCTTCCGCCTTAGCATCACAGGCCTCCCCTGCATGCGCATCGGAGCGCATCGCGCGAAGGAACCACAGATCCTTGGCAAATCCAGCGAGATAGCCTTCAAACGTACCCTGCACCAGGAAATCATCCGCCTCAGCCGCTTCATCGCGAATTTCGCGGGCCAGCTTCGCGACCTTTTCCATATCGGCCTGAACGACAGCGACGGCTTCGCAGCAGGAGAAGACTCGCGAGGGCAGTTCTTCAATCACGGAGGCTTGAAGCGATTCGGCGGCCGTGGCAACCGGCATTTCGCCGCGCATCTTCAGAATTTCTGCCGTTTCGTCATATTGTTCAGCTGCACGGTCATAAAGTGATTCCGTGTATTCATGGATCCCCTTGAAGAGATGACCTTCCACATTCCAATGAATGTTGTGTAGCTTCACATTCCAAACGGCCAAAGTAGCGACGTAAGCATTGATTTTTTCGGATTTCATCATGTCAAATTCCTTTCGTTAGCAATCGCCAAATCTATGGCGATTTGTTTTGTCTATTGCTAGCCTTCAATATATAGCAAACCACTATTATTGTCAAGCTAATATTAGTTATTTTCTATGATGAGTTGTCAGCAGACTTTACGAGCTGCCGTCTAAATCGCAAAAGAGAAGTCTCATGGCACACGAGAACTTCTTCCCTGCTCGAAAGGACGACCGCACAGTGTAGGATTAGGTAAAAACCTGAGACCGCCGCCCGCTCGATTGGATTCGTCCCCATATAAAGAGCATTCGAGCCGTTGAACGCCTTGACTGCGTGAAAAACGGCTCTATCGCCGCAACACAGACGGCGGCTTAAGCCGAGGACGCCTGCGGTCTCAAACGTGCAATCAAAACAGCGAATGACCACGAATACGACATTTAATAAAGACGCCGAAGAGCGGCTGAATGATCCTGCCGATCAGCCAAACACCCGAGCCAACGCCTGCCTAGAGACCCGCAAAGCACTTCTCGCCGCAACGCCGGAACGATTTGCCGTGGGCAGCCGCGCGGTGAAGCTCTCTGAAGCTGCCCGCTTGATGCGCAGCCTCAATGCGCTTCCCTTTCATGACATTGAGCCGACGATCCGTGCGGCCGGAATCACCGAACAAGAAGCACTTTCGGGGTGCGATGAGCTCTCAGCCGCTTTGGGCGGCGTTCTGCATGCCGCAGCGAAACGTACGATTGAGCTCCCCGAATGGAGTGCGGGTCAGTTTGCTCGGCTCTGCAGTTCAGCCGACTGTGCCCAAAAGTCGTCCGCAGAACCCGCCGTTTCCGGCGCCTCACTCACCGTCGCCGGCAACATTGATATTGAGGGGCTGACGACCAAGGCTGCCATGGAACTGCCTGAGCAGCCCTGTCTGCGTTCTGCAGCCCCGGTCAAAAGCCTTTTGGAAGGCGGCGCCCTCCTTTCTGCCGTTGCGCATGCCGGAGAGTTCCTTGGGCTCCTTTCGCCTGATGCGCCGGGCCGCTCCATTATGGGCGGGCATCCGGTCAACGCGCTCAATGGGGAATGGCGCACTGGGGGTGCAGCCGCAGCTGCGGCCAACCTCGTGGCTGCCGGCGCCTCTGCCGGCGCACTCGTCTTAGGACGGCCTTCCGACGCCGGCGAATCGGCGATTCGCGCCGGGGTGTCCGCTTTCCGCCCTGCCCAATCCTTATTTAATTCGCAGGAAGGCTTTGCCTCCAGCTGGCGCTTTGACGGCTGGAGCGGCATTGCCCGCCGCGCGCGCGATGCTTTTGCCATCGCCTGGACAGCATCTGCTCATGAGGGTGTCGATCCAGATTCGGGGATGGGCCGCTGGCAGTATCCGGGCTTCATTCCAACCTTGATGTCTAAGCCCGCTGTGGCGAAATGGCGTAAAGCGGTCCTAGAGCCCCGTCGAATTCAAAAAGCGGTGATAGCCGTGAGCGACGAATGGCAGTCTCCCGAATGGGTGAATAAAGGCCGGGAACTGGCTGCTGCGCTTGAAAAGCGCGGTATTACCGTTGAGCTCTCGCCGTCACTGCCTGAGGACGCCGCTATTGTTGACTGGATGACATGGCTTGAGCTTGAACCGCAGCTCGAAGACTTCCTGACTCGCCGGTACGCACTGACCGGCACGTTTGACCTGGCCCAGCTCCTCATGATGCTCACGCTCTCCGACCGCCTGAAGCGGGACGGCTGGAGCCGCCGGCGCATGGTGCAGCTCATCAAGCGCAATGTCTTTCTCATTTCGCCCTACGGCGCGCAGATTGCCCGCACAGCGCTTCCGCCCGTGCGTGACTTGCTCATGCCCGAATTCACCGGTACCGACAAGGCCGACGTGCTCATCTGGCTGGGAGCGCCCAAACCCGTTGATGCCAGCGGTTGGCCATTTGCCGCCCTTCCGCTGAAAGCGGATCCGGCCGCAAAGTGTGTCCGCGGCGCCTTTGTTATCGGGCTCCCCGGTGAAGAAGCTGCGGTGCTCGCCGGTGCGGAACTCCTTGAATCGGTGCGTGAAGAAGTGTTCGGCGCGGAAGATTTTCATATCTCCACCGAACCTGCGCCCGAAGACCTTCCGGCTGCGCGGCTCCCGACAGACTCTGACCAGACCGGCGAGCATCAGGATGCCGGTGCAGCAGCTTCTGCTCAAGAAGAAAAACCCAATACGCGTCTATTCGACGATTTGGCAGCGGCCGATCTCGGCGCACTCGCACATGCGGCCTGGGATGCTGAAAAACAAGGTGCCAAAGTTTCTGTGCTCGATGCAGAGACGGGAGCACCGCTCACGATCGAGGATTTCGAAGCCAAGCTTAACGAGCTGATTGAAACCTTCCGCAAAGCTGCCGCGGATGCGGACGATGACGACGATGCTTCGGACGATGCCGACAATAATGAAGAAACGCCGCAGCAGACCCAAAGCGATGATGCGGCAGAGAATCTCATTGAGATTGCCTCTCCGGCATCGCTCGCGCTGGCAGCAAATGAAATCAACGCGATAAAGGCCGCTGAAACTGACGCCCAAGCGGCTGAACCTTCCGCAGCCCCTGCTCAGCCCGCACTGTCGGCAGAAGACCGCGCATGGCTCGACGCCTTTTTCCCCGGCGCCGCTGCCAAAGCACCGGAACTCGCTAAAGTTGAGTTCCTCCGACGTTTTCTCAAGGAACCGATGCCGGATCTGTGGACGCCGTCAGACAATCAATGGATCATCGCATGGGTGAAGTTCTGGCTCTTCCGCCACGACGCCAAGAAAGTCGAACGGGCCATTGATCGGATTCCGGAAGTGCACCAAACTTTCGAGACGCGCGAGCAGCGCGTCCTCGGACTCTTCCTCAAGTCCGACATCAAAGCCGCTGCTGCCGCAGCCCAAGCCATTGAGCCTCAAAATGCCGAAGAAGCGGCAGTGAAGGAATGGATGCTCGGCATGAGTGCTCAGCGTCAGGACGACGATGATGCGGCCATTGAACACTATCAGCGTGCCCGAGCATTGAGCTCGACGATGACGGCGGCGAATTTCCCACTTGCTCAGGCGCTCCTCAAGAAATACGGCTCCGACCATCCGCAGTATCAGGAAATTCGCAAGGCGCTGGAGTCTGAAGCCCCTACCGGGCTGCAGCTGCTGCTCTCCGAAGAGGAACGTGTGCGGCGCGCGAGCAACTTTGAAAAGGAGCTCCTTCCCGCACTTAAACCCGGCGTTTTCAGCGCAGAACTGCTGCTCGCACCCGCACAGCTCGTTTTCGACAAGAAACTCTTCTCTGAAGAACTCTGGAGAGCGTGGAACTTGGCCGTCACCGACCGCACGCCTGATGACCTGGATTGTTTTACGCTGCGCATCGGCACGCTTGAGGGCTCTATCCGGCTGATCCATGAGCGCCTCAACAGCACGTCACTGGCAACTGCGGCACGTAAGAGCCCCTTTACACGGAGCGCCGAAACGCTGCTCCTCTGCCATGCGGGTTATTTTGCTGTTGAACTGCGGGGAAATCCAACCGAAGCCGTCGAAGCTGCCACCTTCTTCGCGCAGATTTTGGCCGCGCTCTGCCGGACAGCCGAACCGCTGGGCGTTTTTGCGCTCGAATCACTCCAAAAGCCGGGTTTTTACATTGAAGCGGCACAGCCCGCCAAACACGGTCAAATACCCATCCTCTCCGTGATTCGCGCAGGCGTCTCCACAGACTTCGGCGAAGACTACATCGCAACTTATGGTCTTGGGGCATTCAGTCAGCCTGAACTTGAAGTCGATCTGGGGAGCTTCCCGACGCAGGCGGGCGCAATGCTCACCTTCGGCATCATCGAGCGAATTCTCGCCGGCCATTTCACAACTGAAGCTTCATCGGTGCGCTTCGGTGTTGACCAAGACAACCTCGAGCAGCGAAACATTCTGCGCGCGCCGGGACGCGTCGTTGAAGGCGAAGCCTTGCGGCTGGTTCTGCCAGGCGAACCAACGAATGATTCGGAACTGCCTCAGGCGTAATTCTTTAAGCATTTAGGAAATGCCTGTCCCCGTGATCTGATTCGCTCAGTTTACGGGGCTTTTCTTATTTGTTGCAAATATGCAACTACAACATAATAGTTATCATCCGTTTTCTAAGTAGCTGACATTTTTGTGTTTTTGAATACAACCCATAAAAATATCGGATTACAGCAATAGGAACTTGTTTAAATTCAATGTGTACACCTACATTTCTTCGACTGGCAGACCACATTCAGACGGAATCAATGCCTCGAAGCAGATGCAGTTAAGGTGTTCCTTGAGAAGCGGCGCCCCCGTCTGACGGTGCTTCAAATCAAACAAACCTAAAGGCTCTGAAATGTTTAAGAAGACTCTCGCCGCCGTTGCTTTGCTCGGCGCTTTTGCTGGTTCCGCCGTCGCCGCTGACGTCACGCTTTACGGCGTCGTCGACTACGGTTTGCAGTACACCCATGTGGATTCCGACAAGGCTAATACCGACGCCGTCGATAACTTCCAGCTCTCTTCGGGCAATCAGTCCGGCGCTCGTTTCGGCCTGAAAGGCTCAGAAGATCTCGGCAACGGCGTAAAGGCCGGCTTCCATCTGGAAAACGGTTTCTCTGCCGATACCGGTTCGCTCGCTCAGAACAGCCGCCTCTTCGGCCGTGAAGCCCGTCTCTTCGTGAACGGCGCTTTCGGTGAAGTCGCTTTTGGCCGCATGGGCACGCTTGGCTCCGCCAATGGTACTTACGGTCTCCTTGGCAACCTGTCGCCCTTCGGTGCTTCGTGGGTTGGTGCGGTTGAATATTCCACCTACTATGTTGGCGGCATCCGTGCTGACAACACGGTCACCTACAAGACCCCGACGTTTGCCGGCGTGACGGTTTATGCCCAGTACTCGTTTGAAACGAATACCAAGCAGGAAGATAACCTTGACGCCACTGAAGGCAAGGCCAGCGCCAACCGCTACTACGCCTTGAGCGCCACTTACAAGGCCGCCGGCTTCGATCTCGCTGCTGTCGTCGACAGCTACAACTGGTCCAGCACTTTCACCTCGGACGACCCCGATCTGGATGACGGCCTTACGGTTACGCTGGGCGGCTCCTATGACTTTGAAGTCGCCAAGGTCTTCCTGAGCGGCCAGTACTTCGACAATATGATCGGCAACGATAAGTACGGCACGAAAGCTGCTAATGCAGGCAAATCTGACTCGTTCTATTCGTTCAGCGGCTATTTCGGCGATCAGAACCCCATCGAAGGCTATGCCCTTCAGGCTGGCGTGAGCGCACCGGTTGCCGGCGGCACGGCGATGTTCGCAGTCGGCTACACCGATGCTGAACAGGTTAAGACGCCTGAAGGCAGCACCGACAAAGCTGAATTCAAGCGCCTTGGCGCTTCTGTCGGCTACACCTACAGCCTGAGCAAGCGCACCAACGTTTACGGCGTCGCTGCCTACTACCGCGACAGCGTGGATAACGCTTATAACGCTGATAATAAGGCAAATAATTCCGCCGACGACCGCGATCCTTCGACGGTCACCGTCTACGCCGGTATCCGTCACACGTTCTAATTTGAGCGGATGAAGTCCTAAAAACTTCTCTGCTGCTGAATTAGTGAGAGCCTCTCAGCTTTCGAGCTGGGGGGCTTTCGCGTTTTGACTGGGCAGCAAACGCAGATTCTGCAATTCGAATTAAATGAACATGCTTCCCATTCGCGCATTTCGTATATATGTCAAATGCGCAACAAATGCGTTCACACCGTCCTTAAAAAATATGAAATATGTGTTTTTAAATGAATTTATTAGAAATAGGGGTTATTCCTTAAGCAGTCCGATGCTGACTGCGGCTACAAATATCCCATCCGTTAATGGCTGAGCGGCTTGCCGTCCAAATTTCAGGCCGCTGAACCAGTGATTGATGCCGTGCAAAAAATCATCAATCGACGGAACGTTGTGACTCTCGGTGCGTGCAAACCGATAGTGATGACTTTTGAGATCTCAGATCTCTTCACGTAAAAAAAGGCTCTGAAAATTATGTTTAAGAAGTCTCTTGCCGCGGTCGCCCTTCTTGGCGCCTTTGCCGGCTCTGCTTTCGCTGCCGATGTGACCCTTTACGGCGTTGTCGACGAAGGTTTCCTTTATACGCACAAGGACACGGATGTTGCCGGTTCTGACGCTGTTGATAAACTCGAACTGAAAAGTGGTATTCAGGCCGGCTCCCGCTGGGGTCTGAAGGGCACTGAAGACCTGGGCAACGGCCTCAAGGTTGGCTTCATCCTCGAAAGCGGTTTCAACGCTGACGACGGCACGCAGAGTGTTTCCGGCACGATGTTCAATCGTGAAGCTTCACTCAATGTCATGGGGCCCTTTGGTCAGTTGAGCCTCGGCAAGATCGGTGCAATCACTCAGGGCACGTCTTCCTGGGGTAAGGTTGGTGCCGTCAGCGCCTTTGGCACTTCTTACGGTGCCGCCAATGTCGGTAACGCTACGAACGTGTTTGCGGCCACTGTCGGCGTGATGGACAACACCATTGCTTACCAGACTCCGAAGTTCGCTGGCTTTACGGTCTATGCTCAGTACTCCATGGGCTCCTCCAAGGCTGCATCTCAAAACTCAGAGGGCAAATGGACTCAGACGATGGTCGAGAATGAATCCTCAACCGATCGTTACTATGCTCTGGGCGCAACCTATGCGAACGGTCCGGTCAATCTCTATTTTGCCGTTGACTCGGTGAATTACGCCTCTTACTTCGATAAGACTGGTACTACCACCACTCCTTCAACAAAGGACATGGATGACAGTCTGACGGTCGCCTTCGGCGGCAGCTACGACTTCAGCGTGGTCAAGGTTTTCGCCGGTGCACAGTACTTCGACGAAGTCCTCGTTAGCAAGGTTAGCGGCCTGTCGAATGTTGGTTTGGATTCGCTCGGCAAGATGAAAGGCTACGCCCTTCAGGCTTCCGCCAGTGCTCCTCTCGCCGGCGGTACGGGTTACTTTGGTGTCGGTTACGTTGATTCTTCTGAAGCCGACAGCGTTGTCACCGGCAAGGAATTCGACCTCAAGTACTATGTGGCCTCGGTTGGTTACAAGTATGACCTGAGCAAGCGCACCAATGTATATGGCGTTCTTTCTTATGCCAAGGGAGAACAGGACATTGCAACACCTTCCGCGAATTTTGATTACTCGGATCGTAAGCCCTCCATGGTTGGCTTCGGTGTTGGTCTGCGCCACAACTTCTAATCTCAAAAAAACTCATCCGAAACTGTGTTGTTCATGACTTAGTTTTCGGCTGATTCGAGATTGAAAGCCCGCCTGGGTTCCCACGGCGGGCTTTTTGCATCCTGCGAAATCTCTCTAAGCCATTCAGGTCAGACTGCGGCTCACCAGCGAGATCGTTTTCTTCAGTCGTCCCCTCATCAGCCGCTAAGCCGTGCGGTCCTACAATAAGCTTCAAAGAAGAGCTTTCCTAGAGGACTCCCCATGCGCATTCTGCTCGTTGAAGACGATCCAATGATTGCCGACGCCGTTAAATCCGCTTTGGCCGACGAAGCCCATGCCGTTGACCATGTGTCTTCAGGGCGCACTGCGCTCACTCAGCTCGGTCTCTCGGACTATCAGCTTGTTCTTCTTGACCTAGGCCTTCCCGGATTGGATGGGATGTCGGTGCTTCGCACGCTGCGCGGAGAGGGGTCAGCAAAAAACGATATTCCCGTCATCATCCTCACAGCTCGCGATGCGCTCGAAGACCAACTGAACGGTCTGGACGCCGGTGCGGATGACTATCTCGTGAAGCCCTTTCACATGAGTGAACTGCTGGCACGCATGCGTGCAGTGATGCGCCGGCGCAATGGCGCAGCAGCCAATGTGCTCTCCAATGGCGACCTCTCGCTGAGTGAAGCGGCCAAGACGGTCGAACGCGCAGGCCAAACCTACACGCTCACCAAGCGCGAATACGCACTCCTTTCAGCCCTCCTCGCCCGCCCGGGCGCCATTCTTTCGCGCCGCGCGCTTGAAGACCGCATTTATGCCGTTGGCGAAGAACCCGACAGCAATGCCGTGGAATATCTCATTCACGCCCTGCGCAAAAAGCTCGGCGCTGATGCGGTAAAGAATGTCCGAGGCCTGGGCTGGATGGTTGCTGGCCGCGACGCCAAACCCGAATAAGGCAGGAGCAGTCCTCATGGCACGCATTCCGCGACGCTTTTCCGCTGCGGTTTCCCAAGTTCAGGATAAGCTTGGCGGTTTCTCTGAGCGCTTCAGGGCCTCTAAGAAACCGCAGTCGTCTGCCGACAGCGGCGCCGGCAATACCGCCCCGGAGAGCAGCCCTGCCAGCGAGGGCGGCGCCAATCCTTGGCAGTTCACAAAATCGTGGTTCGCGAAGTTCTTTCGCCCGGACAACCCCTCCATCACGCTGCGCGTCAGTCTCTCGGGCGCCCTGGTGGTCCTTCTCTTTTCACTGACCTCCGGCGCCATCACGTTTGCCGTCTCCTACGAACAGGCGCAGGAGGCTCAGGATGAGCGTCTGGAAGAAGTCGTCGGCATGCTTGCCCGCACCAAAGCTGCTTTCTCACGTCAGCCGCCCTCTTTCCAAGCATTCTTCATGGATGACGATGTCTTTGAGCGCCAATGGCTGCTTGACGAAGACGACCCCAGAGCCGGACTGCCCGCCGGCTCCGACGTCATCATCCAAACGCTGCATAAAAACGGCCGAGCGGTGCATGCACGCTTTCGGAATTTTCTGCCCGACGGCTATCACACCATGACGCTGCGCCGCCATCAGGAGTACCGCATTCTGCTGCGAACGCTCAAAAACGGTGCCCACGTCATTGCAGCTGAACGCACCTCCGCCGTCTTCAATGCGGCGACCGCCAACAGCTTCAACCTCGTCATTCCGCTCACGCTTTTATCGCTCTTCCTCGGTTTTGCCATCGGCTGGATCGTCTGGCGTACGATGCGCCCTGTAAAAACACTGGCCCGAGAAATCGGAGGGCGCAGCGGTCAGACCTATGCGCCGGTGAGTGAATGCGGCGTGCCGAATGAAATTCTGCCGCTCATTACTGCCTTTAATGGACTCTTGAAACGCGTTGACGCGCTTCGTGGTCAAGAAGCCCGCTTTGTCGCAGATGCGGCGCATGAACTGCGCTCCCCTCTCACCGCACTGTCGCTGCAGGCCGAAGCGCTGGAAAAAACCAATCTTTCAGCAGAAGCACGCGAAAAAGTGCAGACACTGCGCTCCGGTATTGATCGCGCTGTGAGACAGGTAAGCCAGCTGCTCGCTTTGAAGCGGGCGCAATCCGGCGCGGCTGCGCCCAATGCCGAAGCGGCAAATGCCGCTCCGCCCCATGCTTCCATTCCGCAGACCATTGGCGAAGCCGTCGAATCCGTCTATTGGGAAGCTGAGCGTCTGGGCATCACGATTGAAGTCGAAGGGCTTGAAGACTTGCCGGCCAATGCTGATCCATCGTTTACCATGAAGCCCGACGACCTCTTCACGATTCTGCGCAATCTTTTGGAGAACGCCGTACGCTACTCGCCCAAAGGCGGCACCGTCACGGTCAAGCTGGCTCAAATCGAGCCGCCGGTGCTCTGCGTCATGGATGAGGGCCCCGGCATTCCTGAAGAAGACCGTGCCCGCGTTCTGGAACCCTTCTACCGTCGGCTCGGCACCAATGTGTCCGGTACCGGCTTGGGTCTGGCCATTGTTAAAACGATCTGCGACCGGTGGAAACTTAACCTGATGCTCTCCGACGCTCGCCCTGAAAATCAAGAAGCGCCAGGGCTCTGCGCAACGCTCAAACAATCGTAAACCATTAGCTGCCCGTCTCGTTAGCCGAGCGGTCTGCTTATGGCTTCCGGCAATAGCGGTCGTCTATTTATACGCCGTCTTTTATTGATACAAATTAGCAAACTAAATCAAGTTCGCATCCGCTCGGTTCATCCGTATGATGACGTTCCCTCGTACCTTCTATTCAAAGGACTATGACGTTCCCCAACGAGAAGACGCCGGCTGCAGCATCCAAGACAGCAGCGGCGCCCGCAGATGCCGCCGCCGCTCACAGCAAGACTGGTGCTGACGCACCTGCAGCCTGTGCCGGCTGCGTTCATGATGACCCGCATGCCGACCGCACCTCTACGCCCTGCACGACTGCGACCCGACGTTTGGCCGATGTGAGCCGAACCTTTAATCAATGGCTCACCTATGGTCAGGCCGCAGCGCTGATTGCGATCGCTGTCGCCGCCATCGGCGGCATCGGTCAGGCCGGCTGGGAAATGATTGCCGCCCGTTCCATCAGCCTCGGCGACCTGCTGATGCTGTTTCTCTATGTAGAGATCCTCTCCATGGTGAAAGGCGCTGCCTTGGGCACCCGTGAGATTCCAATCCATACGCCGATTGCACTCGCCATCGTGGCGGTTGCCCGCTATATCGTCGTGGATGTGGAGCACATCTCGCCCAACTACATGCTTTTCACTTCGTCTTCCATCCTTGTGCTGGTACTCGCACTCTGGCTCGTCCGCAAAGCGCCGAATAACGATAATCCGTAAAGACTGATAAAGACTCTGTGAGCCTGATTGCTCAGGCGTTCGCAGAGCTCCAAAAAGACAAAGTCCCGAAAGACAACGCATCTTTCGGGACTTTGTCCGCTTCAAAGCCTTCAGCAGCGCCGCAGGCTTTTGCTGAAAATCTTAGTCAACAGCAACCATCACGCTCGAAGCCTTGATGACGGCATAGGCCTTGCCGCCGACCTTGAGGCCGAGGTTCTTAGCGGAGGTCGTGGTGATCGACGAAACGATCTTTTCGCCGGCGGCGGTTTCAATCGTGACTTCAGTCGACACCGGGCCTTCGTGAATTTCAACGATCTTGCCGACGAGCGTATTGCGTGCGGAAATCTTCATTTTTGTTCTCCAAAACAAACATAAGTAAGCCCGGGCTTTATCCCGGGCATGTCTAGGTATTTTACCCTATATGCGCTGTATCGAACAGTTTGCAGATGCAAAATCTTGCGTTAGGAGTAACGGCGGCAAAGACCGCGAAGCACCCCTTCGATTTCAAACTGTTCCGTCGACTTCGGACAGATCACCTTGTAGCGGGCCGCTGCATTTTCAGGATGAAGCTCCGGGCGGCCGTCAACGATTCGCAAGCGTTTCACCGTGATATTGCCGTCATAGAGCGCAAGCACAATGTCTCCGCCGCGAGGCTGAGCATCACGGTCGAAAATCAGCATGTCCCCGTCACTGATGCCCGCATCAATCATCGAATCACCTGACGCTTCCACGATGAAGGTGGAATTGGGCTTACGCACCAGCCAAGCGCTCAAATCGATATCTTCGGATTCATAATCAGCAGCGGGCGACGGGAAACCGCAGGCCGCACGCATGCCGATCCGCTTCATGCGGAATCGAGCGGGTGAAGCCGCAGGACGATAAATCTGCCCAAAGTCTTCCGGGCGAATCAATGAAGCATCGATGCCGTCAGCTTCAATCGTCGATTTATTGGCGCAGCGAACCGGACGAGGCTGCAGCAGATGCTGTTCAACGAGTTCACGCACGAAGCTGCTGCCGCCCTTTTGGCGGCAAAGTTCAGCCATGCTCGGGCGCATGCGAAGCGTAAAGACAACGCTGAAAGGATTGTCAGCCTTGGGGCGGCCGCGCTTACGCTTGGGCGCATCTTCGTCGCGTTCACCGTGCTCCGCAGCGGCCTCCAAAGCG
>ERZ773237.1964-NODE-1964-length-14946-cov-8.714324_pt1 | contig 14946 bp, 10 predicted proteins | sample MGYA00580990_ERZ773237 | MGnify/ENA primary metagenome ERZ773237 (study PRJEB29015, sample SAMEA2737749) | human gut metagenome | biome: human gut; feature: human-associated habitat; material: faeces | place: China | collected 2012 ...
ATTGGCGGCAAGACTGCCGGATAATGTGCATCTGATCGCCGCCAGCCGGGACAAGGTCCTGTCCGGGGACCGGGTGCTGCGGCTGGGCGGACGGCTGCACCGCATCGGCGCCGGGCAGCTGCGGCTGGAGGGCGATGAGCTGGCGGCCTATGCCCACCGGTTCGGCGCGGCCCTGGACCGGGAGCAGCTGGCGGAGCTGCAGCAGGCCACCGAGGGGTGGATGGCCGCCGTGTATCTGCATTTGCAGGCTCTGGCGGACCGGGGGACCGCCCCGGCGGAGACGGCGGACATCTATGATATGTTCACCGCCGCCATGCTGCGGCCTCTGCCGCCCCGGCGGCAGAAGTTCCTGGCGGTGATGGGCCTGGCGGACGAGTTTACCGGGGAGATGGCCCAGTTTATCACGAAGGAACCGGACACGGCGGAGATTTTGTCCGATCTGACGGCCAAAAACGCCTTTGTCACCCGCCTGCCCGGCGGGGGATACCGGTTCCACCACATGATGAAAGCCTGCGCCCAGCGGGACTTCGATGCCCTGCCGCCGCAGGAGCAGGCGACGTATCAGGCCCGGTACGGCCACTGGTACGCGGAAAACGGACAATATTTGCAGGCCCTGGCGGCCTATAGTAAGGCAGGCCGGTGGGACGACGCCCTGGAGGTGGTGCAGCAGGACGCGGGCATTCTGCTGGCGGCCCTGCGGCCCCAGCAGGTGCTGGAGCTGCTGGACCGCTGCGGCGACCAGGTGCTGATGGAGCACCCCACGGCCCTGCTGGTGCTGATGCGGCGGATGTTCACCTGGGGGCAGATCCCCCGGATGCAGCAGCTGAAGGCGCTGCTGCTGGAATCCGTCCGGAATCACCCGGACATGACGCCCCGGCAGCGGGGCAATCTGCTGGGAGAGTGCGACCTGATCGAGAGCTTCCTGCATTACAACGACATCACGGAGATGAGCCGCCTGCACCGCAGCGCCAGCCGCCAGATGACCGACCAGGCCGTCAGCATCCAGAGCCGCGGCAGCTGGACCTTCGGGTCGCCGTCGGTGCTGATGATGTTCCACCGAACCCCGGGGCAGCTTTCCCGGGAGCTGGCGGAGATGGACGACTGCATGCCCCACTATTACAAGATCACCGGCGGCCACGGCATGGGCGCCCAGCGGATCATGGAGGGCGAGGCGGCCCTGGCCCAGGGGCGCCTCAACGACGCGGCCATTGCTCTGGAGCGGGCCCGGGCGGCCATCAGCGGCAGCGGACAGGAGAATATGGCCCTGTGCTGCGACTTTCTGGAGATGCAGCTGCACATGGCCGCCGGGGAGGCGGTGGGGGTGGACCTGCGCCGCCGCCGGCAGCTGTTGCAGCAGCACAATGCCATGTGGCTGCATATTTTCGACAGCACCGCCGCCTATTGTCAGGCGGTGCTGGGCCGGGCGGACGATATTCCGGAGCTGTTCCGGGAGCATCGGCTGGATACCGTGAATTTCCTGGGGCCGTGCCTGCCTATGATGCAGATGATCGAAAATCAGGTGTATCTGGCCCAGGGAGCCTATGCCCGGGTCATCGGCGGCAGCGAGGGGCTGCTGGCCCTGTGCCGGGGGATGCACTATGCCCTGGTGGAGCTCTATGTGCTGGTGCAGACCGCCGCGGCCTATGAGAAGCTGGGCAAGCGCCGGGAGGCGGCGGAGCTGCTGCGCCAGGCGGCGGCCCTGGCCCAGCCGGACGGCCTGGTGACGCCCCTTGCCGAAAATGGGCGCTATCTGCGGGAGCTGCTGCCGGAGTACGGGACTCTGGGCCGGGAGGCTGCGGAGCTGAGCCGAGTGCTGGAGAACGGCAGCCGGGCGGCCCGGCAGCAGGGTCAGCGGCCGGAGGCCTTGGCCCCCCTGACAGAGCGGGAATGGGCCGTGGCCCAGCGGATGGCCCGGCGGCTCAGCAACCGGGAGATCGCGGGGCAGCTGTTTTTGACCGAGGGCACCGTGAAGCAGTACATCAACCAGCTGTACGCAAAGCTGGATATGGGCGGCGACCCCCGCACCCGCCGCGCCCGGCTGGCGGAGTGGTACCAGAAAAACGCCCCCCGGAATTAACCAAAAACTAACCCCGGGTTAATAGCAAAAATCAAAGCTCCACGGTATCCTAAAAGTGAACCGTGGAGCTTTTTTCCTGCAACAAAATTGGTAGAAAAAGGAGGCTTTTGCAATGAAACGAAGATGGAAGAAATTCCTCGCCGGGGTGCTTTCCGCAGCCCTCGTGCTGAACCTCGCGGCCCCGCTGGCACTGGCGGGCAGCCCGACGATCGGAGCAGCTTGCAGGGTGACAAGTGTGTTTCTGTATCCGGAGTATGTCGGACGGGTCGATGATAATGAGAGGGTGCCGTACATTCAGGGTGAGGTATCCTATGACCATGGCCTTTTGACCTTTCACGGAGACGTGACGCTGGACACAACTTTGGACTCGGAGAATTACTCGCTGGTCAAAGCCCTCAGTGAAGAAAATCTGAGGCTGGCGGCAAACGGCAAAGTAACGGGCAGAACGAAAAGCAACGGCTTTGATGGAGCAAAGGAAATAGTAAGGGGAGAATACGATCTCACCAATACCGATGCGGGAAACCAGTCGAAAGGAATTTTAGGCGCTACAAACGATAAAACGACGATTGCTTCCGATACTAGAATCACGCTGAAGGGTTTCCAGACGGGCATCGGCTGGGGAAGCGTTCAGATCGATGGCAAGGTGAAGATCACAAATGCAGAATGCGGCATCGCCAATTTCACTACCATGAACCATGGCAGCGAGCTGGTGATCCATGCGCAGCAGTACATCGGGGAACAGGGTCATCTGACCTACAACGGCGGCCACCTGCTCCTGAATGTGACGACTATCGGTATGGACTTCGGCCTGAGTAGGCTGGGCATCGGAGAGGACGTAAGCAGGTTCTGGTATCGCACCGACGATGACGCGGGTTATACGGAAATCGACACCAGCGTGCAGGAAAAACTTGACAGCTTTTTTGAAGTCAAAGAGACAAACCACGCCTATCTGGAACTGACGGATGTGGACCCGAACCAGCAGGAAAGCGAAACCTACGACCTCTGGGTAGCAGACAAGCAGGTCACAAAGAGCAACCAAAGCGATGTGCTGGAGGATGGCGGGTCTGTGAAGTTTGACCCGACGACCAACACGCTGACCCTGAACGATGCCGATCTCACGCTGGATGGGGCCGCGGGCGGTTACTGCTGCATCGATTCCCAATTGGCGGAAGAGCTGACCATTACCGGCACAGCCACCCTTTCCAACGCCGATGGAATCCTTACGGAAGGCCCGCTGACGCTGGATAACGCAACCCTCACCCTTACGGGCAATATCGATGGCGACGTTGGTGATGACGCGATCCGGGCAGGCCGCTCTGACGAGGACATCACCATCCAAAACAGCACCGTGACCATTGCAGGCACGAACTCGGAAGGCAATTTCTTCCAGTTTGGCATTCGGTGCGGCAAGCTCACCGTGGCGAACAGCACGCTGGATGTGAAAGCCGGCGGCTCGGCCGTCGTGGCAAACGAGTTGGAGGCTTCCGGCGCAGGCACCGTCATCACGGCGGAAACGGATGCATCGGAGGAACAGGATTATTACGCCCTCGAACTGGGACGCCTGATCATGTCTCACGGCCTTGATCTGGTGGAAGGCAAAATGAACGAGAGTAAGAAGGCGAAGATCGCCCGGCCGGAGCAGGCCCCCACGGACTTTAAGGTCTACTGGGTCGTCCATCCGGGGGACGAACCGGTGAATGGAGGAATGCAGTTCCCTGGTGCGATCACCGGCAGCGAGGAGGAAGCCCGCCTCTTTGAGGGCTGGTTCCTCGAAGACGGCACCCGTTTGGAGGATAGCCCCTACTACATGGGCCCGGGCGCGAACCATGTGGGCAACCTCGACCGGGACGTGACCTTCTATGGCCATTGGCGCACCGCCGAGAGCGGCGAGGGCAGCCCAGACGGCGGAGACGGCTTCGGCACCCTTCTGGCGGTCGGCGCAGTCGTGGGCGTGGCGGGCGTCGTGGCCTATCAGGTGGGCACGGAGCTCATCCTTGACCAGCTCCTGCCCGCAGGGGTGGCCGTGCCCCATACCCGCGCCGAGCTGGCAATGCTCCTCTGGAACACCGCAGGCCGCCCGGCCCCGGCCGCTCTGCCCGCCTTTGCGGACGTAGCCGACCCGGAGATGGCCCAAGCCGCCCAGTGGGCCATCGAGCAGGGCTACCTGAAAGCCCGCGCCGACGGCAGCTTTAAGCCGGACAAGGGTGTCGCCAAGTGGCGCGTCATCCGCGGCTACCGGGCAGTGACTGAACCATGACCGTGCAGGTAAAATAGCCCCACAGCACAAGGCCCCGCAGACTTTGAAAAAGGTCTGCGGGGCCGCTGTTTGTTTATGCGTGGCGTACAGGGAAAGTTTGAGAAGGCGTACGGCAAACCTGTTCCGCGCATTACACCTCATGTGCTGCGACACACCTTCTGCACCAATGTTCAGCAGGCCGGGCTGGATGTAAAAAGCCTGCAATACCTGATGGGACACTCCAATGCCAGTGTGACGTTGGATGTCTACACGCACAGCAGCTTTGAATCGGTTGAAAGAGCCTTTGAACAGATTGCCGGCAACCTGTGATTTTCGACGTATGAAGCGGAATTGCTTACTCAATAAGTACCTTATGGAGACGGGATCTCTTCGGAGACCCCGTCTCTTTTTGTATAGAAACCACAGATGCAGCCCACTCTATCAAAAAGGGGTGAGCAGATGTCCGGCAAACGGGTATTGGCGTTGTATGCAGCTGTTCTGCTGGGGTTTGCGGTGGTTTTGTGCCGCCTGTATTTTCTGGCAGAGAACCATACCTATGCTGCCCGGGCCGAAGCGCAGAGCACGGTCCGGCTCTCGTTGCCTGCCCGGCGGGGCAGCTTCTACGACCACAGCGGCCTGCTTCTCACCGGGCTGGAAACGCGGTATCTTGTCCTCTGCTTCCCGGGCGAAAACAACTACACACGCCTGTATGCATTTACGGACAGTGCCGGGCAGGCACTTTTGTACCGGAACCGCAACCGCTCCGCACCGTTTCTGCTGGAAGTGGACCGCGACCTTTCCGGGCGCGGCATACGCTGCTTTGCAACGGCACGGCGCTGCGCAGAAGTTCCGCTGTGCCAGCATCTGATCGGCTATCTGGATGCAGAAGGCCGCGGCATTGCCGGGCTGGAAAAGGCGCTGGACAGCCAGCTGGCCGGGACAAAGGAGCATGACACGCTGGTGTGCGCGGTCACAGCACAAGGACGGCTGCGGGCCGGGGAAACACCGCAGCTCACCCGGCAGGACAGCAGTGCGGTGGGCGTGCAGCTGACGATCTCCCGCCCGGTGCAGCGTGCCGCCGAAGCGGTGGCCGCAGACACCATGACCAGCGGCTGCATTCTGGTTCTGGACACGGCCACTGCTGCGGTTCGCGCCAGCGTCAGCGTACCGGGCTATGACCCGGATGACCTTGCCGCAAGTCTGGATGCACCGGACAGTCCGTTCCTGAACCGCGCACTGGAAAGCTATGCTGTGGGTTCAGTGTTCAAGCCGGTGCTGGCTGCGGCAGCGCTGGAGCAGGGCATCCTGCCGGAGTACGAATGCACCGGTGCTGTGGTGGTGGATGGACAGATCTTCCGCTGCGCAGGCGGTGTTCCGCACGGAACGGTGGACATGACTGCGGCTCTGGAAAAAAGCTGCAACGGCTATTTTATCCGGCTGGGGCAGCAGCTGGGGGCAGAGACGCTTTTGCAGATGTCTCGGCAGCTTGGCTTCGGGCAGGAGGTGCCGGTGGCAGGTGCGCTGCACGCCGATGCCGGAAAGCTGCCGTCTGCCGGGGAGCTTGCCCAGAGCGGTCAGCTGGCAAATTTCAGCTTTGGGCAGGGCGGTCTGCTGGCATCACCGGTACAGATCGCCGCCATGATGAACACCATTGCTTCCGGCGGGGTGTACCGCACGCCTTTCTTTGTGTGTGGCTCGGTGGATGAAACTGACGGTACGCCGCTGGAAACGCTTGCACATCCGCAGTCAAGGCGGGTGATGAGTGCGGAAAATGCAGCGCTCCTGCGTAAAATGCTGCAGCAGGTGGTGGAAGAGGGCACTGCACAGGATGCTGCCTGGCTGGAAGAAGGGGCTGGCGGCAAGACCGGTACCGCGCAGACCGGGCAGTTCACACCGGATGGCACGGAACGCAAAAACTTGTGGTTCGCAGGGTTTTACCCGGCGCAGCAGCCGCGCTACACCATTGTGGTGCTGCAGGACGGGCAGGTGAGCACGGAACATTCCAGCGCCGCCATCTTTGCCCGGCTGTGCGCAATGCTGGACCTTCTGGCATAAAAATGCACGGTTTCTGCTTGCTTTTTTGCGCTTGTTGTGCTACTATATATTTGTATTTCTGCGTAGTTTTTGTTGAATTAAAATAAAGGAGCATTTCAATCCATGTCTGTTATCGAAATTGTTGGCGGTGTGATCCTACTGATCGCTTCGCTCGTCATCGTTTTCCTCACTCTCATGCAGCACACCCACGGTCAGGGCCTTTCCGGTGCCATCAACGGCAGTATGGGCGGCGCAAACAATGCCCGTTTGACCCCGGCTGATCAGATGCTGGCCAAGACCACCCGCATTGCAGGCATTGTTTTCTTTGTGGTTGCCATTCTGGCATGTCTGTTTGCAGGCCGTCTGGCAGGTTGACAAGGTTCGTGCAGCCCCGTGTAAAGGACGGGGCTGTTTTTCTGTGTTATGATAGGATGTCAGCGGCAGTCTGACCGCTGGGCAGGGTGGGGCAGCTGGCCCACGATTGGCAGCGCTGCGGCACGTTGGAGGCTGCGGCCATGGAAGAGCAAGGAGAAAAAATATTATGGCAATGCGCGATAAAATTGAGCACGCGATCCAGAATCAGCCGTGCACCGTCAAAGACCTCAAATCCAAATTCGGCGGGGACCGCGGCTCGGACCGCAAGGTGATGGAGGCTGTGGATCAGCTGGTGCACGAGGCGGTCATCTGCCAGCGTCAGGGCGTGTTCTTTACGGTGCGCTCCGGCCGTGCAGACAAGGCTCTGCTGTGCAAGGTGGTAAAACTGGGCAAGAATTTTGCCTTTGTCATGCTGGAGGACGGCACCAGCGATATCTTTATCCCGGGCCGTTTTACCCGCGGTGCCATGCCCGGCGACATGGTGCTTGTGGAAAAGTTTGAGCACCCCCGTGTGGAGGGCAGCGATGAAGGCGAGATCCTGGCCATTCTGGAAGAAAAGAACGATCTGGTGGGCACTGCCCGCCGCATTGATGGCCGCCTGAAGTTCGTGCCGGACGACTGCCCGGCCATCTCCATGCAGATGATGCGTGATTGCGAGGGCGGTGCAAAGGACGGCGACAAGGTGGCCGTGGAGATCCTGCAGCGCGGCAATCGGCAGGAAGATCACCGCGTGGGCGTTGCCATGCGGTTTGGCAGCTCGGACGAAGCAAAGCGCTGCGCAAAGGCCCTGCTCTATGCGCAGGATATCCGCAGCCGCTTCCCGGATAAGGTTCGTGAGGAAGCCAAGAAGCTGGAGAACGCTGAGGTCTCTGAAAAGGACACCGAGGGCCGCATGGATCTGCGCGCCCTGCCCATCTTCACCATTGACAGTGCTGAGACCAAGGACATCGATGATGCCATCAGCCTGACCAAGACCCCGGAGGGCGGTTTTGAGCTGGGTGTCCACATTGCAGATGTTTCCAACTATGTCAAGCCCGGCAGCGAACTGGACAACGAAGCGTTTAACCGCGCAACCAGCGTCTACTATGCCGATCAGGTGGTGCCCATGCTGCCCAAGCAGCTTTCCAACGGCATCTGCAGCCTGAATGAGGGCGTGCTGCGTCTGGCCTTCTCCTGCCTGATGCATCTGGATAAGGATGGCAACCTGATCGATTACCGCTTTGTCAAGTCGGTCATCCGCAGCCGCGTCAAGGGTGTTTACTCCGAGATCAACGCCTTGCTGGCCGGCAGTGCTGACGACGAGCTGAAGGGCAAGTACCATGAAGTGCTCAGCCAGCTGCCCGCCATGAAGGAGCTGTACGGCCACCGTGCCCGCCTGCGCAAGGAGCGCGGCTGCATGGATATCGAGAGCGGCGAGGTGAAGCTGATCCTCGACGAGGACGGCCACTGCATCGATGTGAAAAAGCGCACCTCCGGCGAGAGCGAAGCTATGATCGAAGAGTTCATGCTGCTGGCCAACCAGTGCGCTGCCCACTTTGCCCGCGTGAAGCAGATCCCCTTCGTGTACCGTGTGCACGAGGAACCCAATGCTGAAAAGCTGGAGCGTCTGCACACTCTGCTGCAGGCCTGCGGCATCAACGATCACTTTGCCAAGGATGTGCCCACCCCCAAGGAGCTGAGCGCCATTCTGGAAGGTGTGCGCGGCGGCCCGTATGAGCAGATCATCAATACCGGTATGCTGCGCTGCATGTCCAAGGCTGTGTATGAGGAAAAGCCCAAGGGCCACTACGGTTTGGTGCTGAAGGACTACGCTCACTTCACCAGCCCCATCCGCCGCTATCCGGATCTGGCCATCCATCGCATCATGACCGCCCAGCTCAAGGGCATGGATAAGGATACCATGGTGCTGCGCTACAGCGACTTTGCTGAGAAGGCAAGCAAGCAGTCCAGTGAGCGCGAGATCATTGCAATGCAGATCGAGCGCAAGGCTGAGGACTGCTACAAGGCCGAGTATGCCCGCCGCCATCTGGGCGAGTGCTACGAGGGCCGCATTTCCGGCGTGACCCAGCGCGGCCTGTTCATCGAGTTGGAGAACGGCGTGGAGGGCTTTGTGCCGGCTTCCAGCCTGACCCCCTCCGGCACCATGCTCACCGAGGGCATCCGCCTGTCCGACCCCGTCTCCGGCAAGAACTGGAGTCTGGGCGACACCATGATGATCACCATTGTGCGTGCGGATGTGAACCTGGGCAAGATCGACTTTGAGGTTGCTCCGGCAAGCACAAAGTAAGCAAAAAAGATCAGAACACCTGTACGGCGTTTTCCTGCATAGGAAGAGACTGTACAGGTGTTTTTTGTCCGCGGACAAGAAGCGATGGAAAAGGGGAGAACGACATGCTGAAAAACGAAACACTGCGCAGAGATGCAGATGCCATCATCCGTGCCAGCCTGAACGCTGTTCTGCCGGACGAAGCGGTGCGCCGCGCGCTGAAAAATTTCCGGCCGCAGGGCGGCAGGGTGCTGCTGGTGGCTGCCGGTAAGGCAGCATGGCAGATGGCCCATGCGGCGGTGAAATTTCTTGGCCGGGTGGATGGCGGTGTGGTCGTGACCAAATACGGCCATGTGAAGGGCACGATCCCCGGCGTGGACTGCTGCGAAGCCGGGCACCCCGTGCCGGATGAGAATGGCTTTGCCGCCACCCGGAAAGCGCTGGAACTGGTGCAGGGCTTAACGGCAGAGGATACGGTGCTGTTTCTGCTGTCCGGCGGCGGCAGTGCACTGTTTGAGAAGCCGCTGATCCCCGGCGCAGAGCTGCAGCAGATCACGGGCCAGCTGCTTGCCAGCGGTGCCGATATCGTGGAGATGAACACCATTCGCAAGCGCCTGTCCGGGGTCAAGGGCGGGCGGTTTGCACAGAGCTGTGCGCCCGCACAGGTGTTCAGCATCGTGCTCAGCGATATTCTGGGCGACCCGCTGGATATGATCGCCAGCGGCCCGGCGGTGCCGGATACCTCCACCTGTGCACAGGCCCTTGCCATTGCGGAAAAATATCACCTGCAGCTTTCGGCACAGGCCAAGGCTCTGCTGGCACAGGAGACTCCAAAGGTGCTGGACCGTGTTGCCACGCAGATCACCGGAAGCGTGCGGGAGCTGTGCAGCGCAGCAGCCAACGCCTGCCGGGAGCTGGGCTATGAGCCGGTGATCTTGACCGACAGGCTCTGCTGTGAAGCGCGGGAGGCTGGCAGCTTCCTTGGTTCCATAGCCCGCACCCACGCGGGGCAGGGCAAAAAGCTGGCCTTTCTTGCAGGCGGTGAGACGGTCGTCCACCTGACCGGAACAGGTCTGGGCGGGCGCAATCAGGAGCTGGCCCTTGCTGCAGCACCGGTGATCGCCGGGCTGGACGCAGCGGTCTTTTCGGTGGGCAGCGATGGCACCGACGGCCCAACCGATGCTGCGGGCGGCTATGTGGACGGCAGCACGGCCGCGGCACTGGCGCAGAACCAGCTGAACGTGTACGATGTGCTGCAGAACAACGATGCCTACCATGCCCTCAAGGCGGTGGATGGGCTCATCATCACCGGCGCGACCGGCACGAATGTCAACGATGTGGCCGTGGTGCTGATCGGAAATCAAGGATAGAACAAAGCCACCGGGAGTTCTCTGCAAAAAGCGGAAGCGGAACGGATGGAGCTACAGCGCCGCAAGGAACTTACGGAACAGATGTTCCACGGGATGGCCCGCATCGTGGACCGGTTTGTGGTGTGTGATCTGGAAAATGACCACTATGAATAATGCCTTGCAGGATCATGGATTATATGGGTAAAAAATAAGGTGCTGTCCGCACAGACAGCACCTTATTTTTATGGTTTACATGTGCAGCAGGCTGCGCTGCTCGCTGGCGCGGAACTTAAGTGCCGCAGCAATGAATGCCTTGAACAGCGGGTGAGCACGGTTCGGACGGCTCTTGAACTCCGGGTGGAACTGTGCGCCCAAATGGAAGTCACGGCCGGGCAGCTCTACAGTCTCTACCAGACGACCGTCGGGGCTGGTGCCGGAAATGACAAGACCGGCGTCCTGCATCTCCTGACGGAACTCGTTGTTGAACTCGTAGCGGTGGCGGTGGCGCTCCCAGATCTCGGCCTCGCCATAGCACTCGGCCATCTTGGTGCCGGGCATCACCTTGCAGGGGTATTTACCCAGACGCATGGTGCCGCCCTTGGGAATGTTGCCCTGCTGGTCGGCCATCAGGGCGATCACATTATGCTTGCCATCCGGGGTGAATTCGCTGGAATTTGCATCCTTGTAGCCCAAAACGCCCCGGGCAAACTCCATCACCATGATCTGCATGCCAAGGCAGATGCCAAAGTAGGGAACATGGTTCTCGCGGGCATACTGTGCAGCCTGGATCATGCCCTCAATGCCGCGGTCGCCAAAGCCGCCGGGTACGATGATGCCGTCCACATCTGCAAAGGCTTCCTTGCAGGCGGCCTGGTCGGTCAGGTCCTCGCTCTCCACCCAGCGGATCTCCACCTGACTGTCGTTCTCAAAGCCGGCGTGGTACAGGCTCTCCATCACGGAGAGGTAAGCGTCGTGCAGCTTGACGTATTTGCCCACCAGTGCAATGCTGCAGGTCTTGCTGCGGGTGGCAATGCGGCTGACCACCTGCTTCCACTCGGTCAGGTCGGCAGGAGGAACGTCCAGCTTGAGTTTCTTCACCACGACCTCGTCCAGACCACCGGTGTGCAGCATCAGCGGGCACTGGTACAGGCTGGGCATGGTCAGGTTCTCGATCACGCACTCCGGCTTCACATTGCAGAAAGTGCTGATCTTGCGGCGGATGTCGCCGCCCACACTGCCGTCTGCGCGCAGGATGATGATGTCCGGGTTCACGCCCATGCCCTGCAGCTCTTTCACAGAGTGCTGTGCAGGCTTGGATTTGTACTCGTCCGAGCCGGAAATGTAAGGCACCAGCACCACATGGATGTAGCAGCAGTTGTCGCGGCCCTGCTCCAGACCCACCTGACGGATGGCCTCGAGGAAGGGCTGGCTTTCAATATCACCGGTCGTGCCGCCGATCTCGGTAATGACCACGTCAGCCTCGGTGGAAGAGGCCAGATTGTAGATGTAGCTCTTGATCTCGTTGGTGATGTGGGGAATGATCTGCACGGTCTGGCCCAGATATGCACCCTGACGTTCCTTGTTCAGTACGTTCCAGTACACCTTGCCGGTGGTCAGGTTGGAGTATTTGTTCAGATTCTCGTCGATAAAGCGCTCATAGTGGCCCAGATCCAGATCGGTCTCAGTGCCATCGTCGGTCACGAACACCTCACCGTGCTGCAGCGGGCTCATGGTGCCGGGATCCACATTCACATAGGGGTCCAGCTTCTGGCTGGCCACCTTCAGACCGCGGCACTTGAGCAGACGGCCCAGCGATGCGGCTGTGATGCCCTTGCCAAGGCCGGAGACGACACCGCCGGTGACAAAGATGAATTTGGTTTGTTTCTCTGCCATAGAATTTCCTCCTCTATTTTTGTTTTTCTGAATTTTTTCCCTTATAAACCTTTGTGAATTCTTTCAGGTGAACGGTCTTGCTCTCAGCCTTTCCCAAAATGAGCCGGTGAAAGCAAGGATACTTTTCCCAATCCAATATTATACACCCATGTCCTCATAATTTTCAAGGACTTCCTGTGCAATTTCTGTGCGGTCACGACGGGTATCCATGGCCTGTTTTTCTATGTAGCGGTGTGCCTCGGCTTCGGTCATGTGCTCGTGCTCCACAAGGCAGCATTTTGCCCGGCTCACCAGCCGCACCTGTGCGATCTTTTCCTGTAAGCGGGCGTTCTCCTGCCGGGCACGCAGCAGGCGGTGGTTGCCTGCCGCCGCCATGTGCATGGCCTGCACAAAAAAGGCGGTGCTGAAGGGCTTTGACAGCAGCAATACCCCCTGCTCGCTCAAAGGCCCCAAAAGCTGCTCAGCCTGTGCGGCCTTGACCAGAAACACGACACCGGCATCTGTTTTTTCCACAGCATTGATGCACACCTCATGCCCGAATTCATCGGGCAGGGGAGAGTTGACCACGATCAGCTCAAAATCCGATTCCGTCATGCGCCGCCGGGCTTCGGCCCCGCTGGGAATGATCACCGGGCGGCTGTAGCCCATTTCGGTCAGCCGTGCAGCAATATACTCGTTGGAGCTTGCACCGGCACTTACGATCAGTGCACGTCCCATTTCCTTCGCTCCTTTCTCCTACACACTCTCTTTTGCAGGGGTCAGATGGCGTTGAAGTAATGGGTACGCTCGTACTCAACAGGGTCGGACGCGTGTTTCAGTGCTTCGCAGCGCTTCAGTTCTTCCGTAAAGTAGCGGCTGGCAAGCTGCTCGGGCAGCACTCTGCGCAAAAATTCGCTCTCCTCCGCAGCCTGCACGGCCTCTTCCAGACTGGCGGGCAGAGTCTCAAGGCTGAGGCCCTCAGCCATAGAGGGATCGAACAGATTCTTGTTCACGGGGGCAGAGAGCACCATGCGGTTCTCGATGCCGTCCAATCCGGCAGCCAGAACCAGACCAATGGCCAGATAGGGGTTGCAGGCAGGGTCCGGGCTGCGCAGCTCCATGCGGCAGTTGTCGCCCTTTACCTGCGGGATGCGCACCAGCTGGCTGCGGTTCTGGCGGCTCCAGCTCACATAGCGGGGCGCTTCATCGCAGCCAAAGCGCTGATAGCTGTTGGGCAGAGGGTTGGTGAACACGGTCAGCTCCCGGCTGTGGGCCAGCACACCGGCCATAAAGCTGCCTGCAATGCTGTCCGGGGCAATGTCGCCCTCAAACAGGTTGCGGCCATCCATGTAAAGGGACAGGTTGATGTGCAGGCCGCTGCCTGCCTGATCCGGCAGGGGCTTGGGCAGGAAGCTTGCATGGATGCCGCTGCGGGTGGCAATGGCGCGCACGATCTGCTTGAACATCATCACGTTGTCGGCGGTCTTGAGGGGGCCTGCGTGGTGGCAGTCGATCTCGTTCTGGCCGTTGCCGCTTTCGTGATGGCTGTGCTGAGGGCTCATGCCCATCTGCTCCATAGTCAGGCAGATGTCCCGGCGGAGGTTCTCGCCTGCGTCCAGCGGGGCCACGTCAAAGTAGCCGCCAAAGTCGATGGGGATACGGGTGGGGCGGCCCCGGTCATCGTTCTCGAACAGGTAGAACTCACACTCTGCGCCCACATTGCAAGTGATGCCCAGCTTTTTGAATTTGCGGTTCACGCTGCGCAGAAAGCCGCGGCAGTTGCCGCCAAAGGGCTGGCCGTCCGGCTTTTCCACATCACAGAAAAACTGCATCACCCGGCCCTCGGTAGGCCGCCAGGGGAGAATGGTCACGGTGGAAAGATCCGGCCGCAGCACAAGGTCGCTTTCCTCCACCTTCATAAAGCCGGCAATGGAGCTGCCGTCGAAGCAGACACCGTCTTCCAGAGCTTTGGGCAGATCGTTTGCCAGCACGGCAATGTTCTTCTGAGTGCCAAAGATATCGCAGAAGGCAAAGCGCACAAATTTGACGTTGTTGTCCTCCACAAAATCAAGGATGTCCTGTTGGGTCGAATAGCTCATAATGGTTTCCCTTTCAAATAAAACGCCTAAAGGCCTGCCCTCAGAATGGGAGCAGGTCTTTAGGCTGGTGTAAGAAATAGGAAAAGGAGAATGGCAATTTTAAATTCCGCAGCCTACGGATGCTATTCTGCTGTTACGCTGATGAAAGATCAGACGTAGTAGAGCATCTTGCTGTAGCTGGGCAGAGGCCAATAATCCTCACCGCAGATGGTCTCGGCGTCGTCCGCAGCGGCACGCAGAGCATCCATTGCAGGCAGCACGTTGTCGTGGAAAGCAACGGCCTTTTCTGCCTCGGTGGGCAATGCCTTGGAAGCATCCACTGCATCCTGCAGGGTATCGACAGCGTCGCTCATGGCATCGGCATCAGCAGAGAGCTTGGTCAGGGTCTTGGTCTCACTGCGCACGCTGATGTTCTCGCTCACAGCCAGTTTGGATGCTGCGGTATTGGCAAGCTCGCTCATGTAGGAGTTGACGGCAGGCAGCAGCTGCTTGCGGGCCATTTCCAGCATGGTCAGAGCCTCGATGTTGATGATCTTGGAGTAGTGCTCCATCTCCACCTCGTAGCGGCTCTCCATCTCCACCTTGGTCAGCACGCCGAACTCTTCCATCAGGGCGATGTTCTTGGGTGCAATCAGGGC
>ERZ773237.1968-NODE-1968-length-14912-cov-6.963182_pt1 | contig 14912 bp, 11 predicted proteins | sample MGYA00580990_ERZ773237 | MGnify/ENA primary metagenome ERZ773237 (study PRJEB29015, sample SAMEA2737749) | human gut metagenome | biome: human gut; feature: human-associated habitat; material: faeces | place: China | collected 2012 ...
ATCCGGTCATACATTCAGCCCGGCATCCGGCTATCCATTCAATCATCCGGCTGTCCAACCGTTTGACCGTTTAGCCGTTTAGTTATTTAGCCGTTTGGTTGTTTAGCCAATCGTCCGGCTGGTTATCCGGTTGTCCGTCCTTTTGTCCAGCAAGACCGTCAGCCGTTCGGCTGTCCGTCCGGTCGGCTATCCGGTTGTTTCCTTGTCTATCCGGACAGTCGTTTCACCGCTTCCACGGCGCAAAGGAATATCAAAATACCGGTAGTTTATCCGTTTGATTATCAGCGTGTCGTGCATTGTCTTTCCACCCGTAGGTTTGTCGCATCCGGGCATGGTGTCCGGACGGGAAAAGGGCTGTTACTTTGCAGGCGGAAACCAAAATAGAGTAAGAATGAAAAAGAGCGGCAACCGCCCGAGGGAGTGCCCCGGCACTCCGCAGCAGGCAAGGGCATCCTCAATCTGTCCGGCAGGACGGATTTTATTTTCAAACGAAAATGGCAAGTTGTGTGCTGCGGCACTCGAAATGAATTTCGTGCCTCACCACCACCTTGCCCCCTCGATGTGGCATTCCCCTCCGGAGTCGGGGGATGCTCACGGGGGAGAGCCGTAGGCATACGGCGTTTTCAGACCATGTTTCACTTAAAATTTTACAGGATGATGGACAATCAGAAGAAGTATGCGGGCAACCACGGGCGAAAACCCAAGCCCGACAAGATGCGCCACCGCTACGTATTCCGTCTGGATGACGGGGACAACGCCCGTTTCCTCGCGCTTTTCGACGAGTCGGGCAAGGCGACCAAGGCGGAGTTTATCGTTTCCGCACTTTTCGGCAAGGAGATTAAGGTTATTAAACTGGATAAGGGGACGCAGGATTTCTACATGCGCCTGACCACTTTCCACTCGCAGTTCCGTGCCATAGGCACGAACTACAACCAATGCGTGCGTGCGCTCAAATCCAATTTCTCGGAGAAGAAAGCCCTCGCTTTCCTCTACAAGCTGGAGCGGCACACCCTCGAACTGGTCGAGTTAAGCAAGCGGATTTCCGCACTGGTGGAGGAGTTCCGGAGCAAATACCCCGTCCGATGATAGCCAAGATCTCGCACGGCAGCAGCCTTTACGGGGTGCTTGCCTACAACCAGTTGAAGGTGGACGAGCGGCACGCCGACGTGCTTTTCACCAGCCGGATTATCGAGCCGCAGGGCGATAACCCCTACACGATAGGGCATCTTTCCCGCTCGTTCGGTGACTACCTCACAGCCAACCGCAAGACCGAGAAGCCCGTCCTGCATATCTCCCTCAATCCCGACCCGAAGGATTGCTTGAGTGAAGAGCGGTTTGTCAGCTTGGCGGAGGAGTATATGCGGCGCATGGGCTTCGGCGACCAGCCCTATATCGTCTATCGCCACAACGACATCGGGCGGGAGCACCTGCACATCGTCTCCGTCCGGGTGGACGAACCCGGGCGTGCGATTTCCGACAGCTACGAGCACGGGCGTTCGATGAAGGTCTGCCGGGAGCTGGAGAGGCAGTTCGGTCTTGTCCCGGCTACGCCCAAGCAGTGGAAGGAGGGACTACCCTTGTCGCCCGTCGGTTACGGGGACGGCAATCTCAAGGGACAGTTGGCAGGAGTCATCCGCCCGCTCGCCCGGGAGTGGCGTTTCCGTACATTGGGCGAATACCGTGCCGTGCTTTCCCTTTACGGCATCACGGTGGACGAGGTGAAGGGGGAATACGGCGGGCGGGAGTATCACGGCTTGACCTATTCGGCAACCGACAGGGAGGGCAACAAGGTCGGCAAGCCCTTCAAGTCCTCCGTGTTCGGCAAGGAGGCGGGCATCGCTGCCCTCGAAAGGCGGATGCACAACGCTGCCGCATGGGAAAAGACCCACAAGGAAGTCGCCGCCGCCACCGCCGGAAAGGTTTCCGCCGCCATGCAGACCGCAGGGCATGACCGGGCGCAGTTCGAGCGGGAACTCATGCGGCAGGGAATCGGCGTGGTATTCCGTCAGAATGAAGCCGGGCGCATCTATGGGGCGACCTTCATCGACCATGCCGCCAAAGCCGTCTTCAACGGCTCCCGTCTGGGCAAGGAGTTCTCCGCAGGCGTGTTCAACGACCTTTTCGCCGGGCAGGAAGGTATTCACTTGCCACAACCCTCCGCCGGAGTGGAACATCCCACCCGGCAGCAGGAGCATACGGGCGCATCCCAATGGGACGGACATACCGGCTATCGTCCTGACCACAAGGACGGCACTACCCAAAACGTGGCGGCCTCCTTCAACCTCTTTGCCCTCGTACCCGGCGGAGCGTCCGGTGACCAGCCCGTACCGCCGCAGCGCAAAAAGAAAAAGAGGCGCAAGTACGGCAGGCAACAATAATCAACTTAAAATTCAACGAATTATGCAAAACGAAGACGATTTGCGTGGACTCGCCAAAGTCATGGAGTTCATGCGTGCGATAAGCATTTTATTTGTAGTCATCAATATTTATTGGTTCTGTTACCAGTCCGTCCGGGAATGGGGCATCGACATCGGCGTGGTCGATAGGATATTGCTCGGCTTCCAGCGTACCGCCGGGCTGTTCTCCAATATCCTCTGGACGAAGCTCTTCGCCGTGCTGTTCCTCGCCCTTAGCTGCCTCGGCACAAAGGGCGTGAAGGAGCAGAAAATCACGTGGCGCAGGATCATCCTTTGCGGCGTGTCCGGCTTGCTGCTCTTTTTCGGCAACTGGTGGCTGCTCGCCCTTCCTCTGTCGCTTCCGGCAGACACCGTGCTGTATATCGCCACCCTTACCGTCGGGTATATCTGCCTGCTCATGGCAGGGCTGTGGATGTCACGCCTGCTGAAGACCGACCTGCTCGAAGACGTGTTCAACGTCGAGAACGAATCCTTCATGCAGGAAACCAAACTGAAGGAGAACGAGTATTCTGTCAATCTCCGCACCCGCTTCCGGTTCAGGGGAAGGGCGTATGACGGATGGATTAACCTTGTCAATCCCTTCCGTGCGACGATGGTCTTGGGTACGCCCGGTTCGGGCAAGTCCTATGCGATAATCAACCAGTACATCAAACAGATCATCGAGAAGGGCTATTCGCTCTTCCTGTATGATTTCAAGTACCCCGACCTCGCCGAGATAGCCTACAACCACCTGCTCGCCCATTTGGACGGCTACAAGGTCAAGCCCAAGTTCTACGTGATAAACTTCGACAATCCGAGGGAAAGCCACCGCTGCAACCCCATCCATCCCGACTTCATGACCGACATCAGCGATGCCTACGAGAGTGCCTACACGATTATGTTAAATTTGAACCGCACATGGATTTCCAAGCAGGGCGATTTCTTCGTGGAATCGCCTATCATTCTGTTAGCCAGCATTATATGGTATCTCAAAATCTACAAGAACGGCAAGTATTGTACCTTTCCCCATGCCATCGAGTTCCTGAACCGCAAGTACGCCGACATTTTCCCCATCCTGACCTCGTACCCGGAGCTGGAGAACTACCTTTCTCCCTTCATGGACGCATGGGAATCCTCGGCGGTGGAGCAGTTGCAGGGGCAGATAGCCAGTGCCAAGATCCCGCTTTCCCGCATGATTTCCCCGGCGCTCTACTGGGTGATGACGGCGGACGATTTCACCCTCGACATCAACAATCCCGAAGAACCGAAAGTGCTCGTAGTCGGTAACAATCCCGACCGTCAGGGCATCTACGGGGCGGCGTTGGGACTGTACAACTCCCGCATCGTGAAGCTCATCAACAAGAAGAAACGGCTCAAATCCGCCGTGATTATCGACGAGCTGCCCACCATCTACATGCGTGGGCTGGACAACCTCATTGCCACCGCCCGAAGCAACAAGGTAGCCGTCATGCTCGGCTTTCAGGATTTCAGCCAGCTAAAGCGTGATTATGGAGACAAAGAGTCCGCTGTGATTTGCAATACCGTCGGCAATGTTTTTGCAGGTCAGGTAGTTGCCGAAACTGCCAAGACGCTCTCCGAGCGTTTCGGCAAGGTCTTGCAGAAACGGCAGAACATGACCATCAACCGGAACGAGACCTCCGTTTCCATCAACACCCAGATGGACAGCCTTATCCCGGCATCCAAAATCAGTAACCTCACACAAGGTATGTTCGTCGGGGCGGTAGCCGACAATTTCGACGAGCGTATCGAGCAGAAGATTTTCCATGCCGAGATTGTCGTGGACAACGAGCAGGTCAAGCGGGAGACCGCCCGCTACGTGAAGATTCCGCAAATCATCGACTTCACCGACAAGGGCGGCAACGACACCATGCAGCAGCAGATCGATGCCAACTACTACCGCATCAAGAACGAGGTCAGGCAGATTGTAGCCGACGAAATTGAGCGCATCAAGGCAGACCCGGAGCTGTCGCATCTGATTAAGGACAAGTAGGGCGTAAATTAAAATTCCCGTTGGCTATACCTGTTTGCCAACGGGGATTTTAACTATACAGCATCCGTACATTATCTTGACTTCCGAACGGGTAATACCAACCCGCCTTAGGGTATCTCTATATTCATTTTTCTCATATAGGCGGTATCAAGTTCTGCACCTTTCCAGTTTATGTCAGGAGGGAACTGTTTCCATCCGTCTTTGGGTGGAGCAAGTACCCATTTAGGAACAACGACTTTTACAACTTGTCCAGCTCCATGCATCTTTGCTGAATATTTAATAAGCAACTTATCCTCTTCAAGATTATAATTGCTTAGAGTTGCTCTTGTGTAAGTATTATAGCTGTTTCCATTCACTTCATAAGAAAAATCATATTGTATTTTGGGATTTTTTCCTACCAAAAAATTGGTATCTTTATACTTGGCAATAGTATAACGTACATTTTGAGAATTATAAAAGTAATATTTATCAGAAAAATAGACGTAAATAATATTTCCAGCTAGTAAAATACCTGCTATTATCCAACAATTATCCTTTATCCAATGTATAAATTTTCTTTCCATAATCACTTTATGAATTGCTAAAATTTCGACTTCCGGACACACCGGGTAATACCGAACCGCACCCTATATTCATCAACCAAATATACGGTAAATAATGTATTTTTCAGATGTACAAAAAGTATATTCCGCACTAAATTTCCCTAATTAATTGCTTTTTCTTCTCAATTCAAGCGGTTTTATCTTTTTTATTTGTACCTTCGCAGTGCCCATCTACAATTAGAAGGGGTTTCGAGGCTCGTTTTGGCAAGATCCAATTCGGAGCCTTGCGTTTTTTATAGCACTTCCTCCAACTTCTTTTTCAGCATTTTTCAATAGATTTATTATTTTTCTCTGACATTTTGTAACAGTTCAGCCTAGTATAACCGTTATTAATTAACTGGACTTTTGAATTGGCAACGTATCAACCACCACCTCTTCACTTGAATTAATTTCTTCAAGCTTATACTTCCAGTGATATACGACAGGTTGTTCGTTTACTTCATCGAAGTATCTATAGATACGCTGCACAAGTTCATCCTTAGTTTTTACACGTATGCCTTTTAGCATCTGACGTGTGAGTTTACTAAAGAATCCCTCAACAAGATTCAACCATGAACCATGCTTGGGAGTAAACACAAATTCAAATCTTCCCGGCTTTGTCGCAAGGTATTTTCGGGTTTCCTCTGAAGAATGAACTTTCAGATTATCCAATACCAGACGAATCCGGTCAGTCTCCGGATATTTTGAATCAAGTATTTTTAGAAACTCAATATATTCCTTGCTGCTGTGTTTATCTTTTACAAGCGGAATTGCCTCCCCTGTTTGTAAGTCGATTCCAGCAAGCAGTGAAATAGTTCCAAGACGTTTATATTCATAATCACGGCTGACCGTCTTGTGATTTTCATCCGGCAAGAGGTCTTCTGTGGTATTGGCAATTGCCTGAATTCCGGGTTTTTCATCATAGGAAAGTACATGTACAACCTGTTCATCCTCCTTAAACGGAATGAGCTGTCCCTTCTCGTCAAACTGTAAAGACAATTGTTTATATACAAGAAGAACATTATGCATTTTCTGGTCAAAATCAGGGTCACGATTTTCGCAGTAATAAGTTATTTTGTTAGGCTTAATATCCGCTTCTTCCAGTATTGTGCGGACCTTTGACTGACTGATTGTTGACAACCTTGTATGACCTGCTTCTTCGGCAAATTTATTAATATGTTTTGTAAGAAGAGCACGCGTCCATACTTCTGCTGAATATCCAAGATTGACAGGCTTCTGACAGGCGATATTTATTATCCAGGCTTTTTCATCATCGGTTATTTCAGCATTCCTGCCACGACCGGGTGCATCAAACAGAGCATTTTCCACACCACCCTCAAGGTATTTATTGATACAGAGCATGACGCTTTTGCGATTCATTCCTACTTTGTCTGCAATATGGTCAACTGAAATACCTTCTGCTTTGAGTAGTAAAATTCTTGCCCGAATTACTGTCTGGGCTTGAATTGTTCTTGCACGCATCTGAGTTTCAAGATATAAACGTTCGTCCTCGCTAAGATTAATAGTGGATGCTTTTCTTCCCATAGTTTAATGCTCCTTTTGATTTGATGAGAACAGTATACTACAGAAAAGAAATATAGTCCATTTATTTAAAAACTTTTGTACTAGAGCCTTAATCAATGAACCGAAACTGATTTTAGCTGATGAACCGACGGGAGCTTTGGACTCAAAAGCTTCCAGATTATTACTGGAAACAATGTCTGAAATCAACAAGAAAATGCAGGCTACTATTTTAATGGTAACACATGACCCGTTTAGTGCGTCTTTCTGTGAACGTATTTTGTTCTTGAAAGACGGTAAAATATTCAATGAAATTTTCAGAGGGGAAAAAAGCAGAAAAGATTTCTTCAATGAAATACTGGATATATTAACCTTGCTCGGAGGTGAAGTGGGAAATGTTAGGTAAGTTAGCGTATAGAAATACAAAAAGAAATATTAAAGATTATTTGATTTATCTGATAACCGTTACTGCATCCTTTTCTCTTATATTTGCTTTTAATTTGGTGGCAAATTCTGATGAAATTGTAAAGTTATGTTCCAGTATGGATGCATTTAAGAATTCATTGTTCGCTGTAAATATTCTTATTATTTTTGTGATATGCTTTTTGATCAACTATACAACGAAATTTATGTTTGAAAAAAGAAGTAAAGAATTAGGAACATATATGCTTCTTGGCATTAAGAAAAAAGAAATTGCCCACTTAGTTGTAATTGAAAATATACTGTTGGGAATTTTAGCATTTGTATTAGCTATTCCTATTGGCTTTTTATTCAGCCAGTTTGTGTCGTTAGTAATTGTAAACTTACTGGGTATTCCAAAAACTCTCTTTATTTCTTTGAATTTTGTTTCTATTGGACTATTGATAATTTATTTTTTAACTATTTATGTTTTGGTTTTACTTAATCTATTAAGAAGAATAAGTAAAATGACGATACGTGATTTTCTTTACTTTGATAAACAAAATGAAAAGAAAATGTTCCGTGACAGTAAAAAAAGAAATGTCATTTTTGTTTTAAGTATTATTCTTGGTGCGATTTCTCTTTTTCTCTGGAATTCACGTTGTACTATGGATAATTTTAATAAGCAAGAAACACTTACTTATTTGATGGTAAGCGTAATCATGTTGATTATCAGCATTTATGGTATATCTACAACTTGTGCAGATATGTTCTTGACTGTTTTGTTAAAGAATAAAAAAATGAAATATCAAAATGATAATCTGTTTGTAGCAAGAACATTTGCTTCTAAAGCAAGAACAATGAGCTTCACATTTGGTACATTGTCTATGTTGATTTTAATTTCACTGCTGGCTCTGAATTATTCTAGTATCAACAAAGCTTCGTATGATATCAGCGTGAATTTAAATGCACCATATGATGTACAACTCTTTGATGATAAGCAGGTATTTGATGAATATATTCGAGTAATTGAAGAAGAATATACGATTGATAATACCATTGAGTACGACATTTATAAAGAGCCGAATCATCAGGTACAAAATTTTTTCCAATCAGAATATTATGATTTTGACCCAGTCTTGAAGTTAAGTGATTATAATAGGTTACTAGAATTAAGAAAGATGCCGTTGCTTTCTTTAAATGATAACGAATACTATATAGTTACAAATAGCAAGTTTGCATATGAGGTTGAAGATAACAAAGACATTGAAACTATAACAGTAGCAAATAAAAATTTGAAATTAAAAGGATATGACACTAAGTCTTATTGGAACTCTATAACTAATACTGGCAGATTTGTTGTTGTACTTCCAGATAAATATGTTCAAGGACTTGAAGTATCAGAAAATCATTTGATTATAGATACAAAAGAAGATACAGACGCAGAATTAGAAAATAAGATAAAAGAAGATATGCAACATCAATTAGTAAAGGTTGATGAAAATGGAGAAATAAATGATGAGTCGTATAGAGTAAACGTAAGAGGTGCAGAAATAGAACAACAAAAAGCAATGGTTGCAATAGTAGCCAGTCTGTTTATGTACATTGCATTTATCTTGATTTCCGCAGTAGGGACAATTTTGGCAGTTCAATCATTGAGCGACTCTACTAAATACAAATATCGCTACTTGACCTTGCGAAGATTAGGAATAAATGATAAGTCGCTATTTAAGACAATCAGAAAACAATTATTGATATTATTTTGTGTCCCTGCAATATCAGCAATATTATGTTCTTTTGTGATGATGTCGTCATTGAATAATGTGTATCAACAAATTTTGGGAGATAAACACCTTTATCTAATGTACTTTGGCTTGAATTTAATTATCTTCTTCCTAATTTATAGTATTTACTGGATAGCAACGTATATCGGTTTCAAACGAAATATCAATGAGGAGAGTTAGATTTTTCTAGCTCTCCTGCTGTGAAATTATTATAATGGTAAATCAAGGGGGTGTTGAAATGAGAATAGCAATTATCGAAGATGATGAAATCACTCGTTTGGAGCTTTCTAAATTATTGAACACACAAGGATATGAAACAGTTTTATTGACTGACTTTGGAAACCTGACAGATGAATTAAAGCAATATTCCATAGAACTGGTTCTGCTTGATATTAACCTGCCGTATGAGAATGGCTATGAAGTATGCAGGAAAATAAAACAAGTCATGCCAGTACCGATTATCTTTGTAACAAGCAGAGATACAAATGCTGACGAATTGAAAAGTATTCAAGTAGGTGGAATTGATTTTATCACAAAGCCGTATGACACGCTTATTCTTCTTGAGAAGATCAAGCGTGCATTGCAGTTATCGAACCCGAACAATTTCCGTGAGCTTGTCAAAAAAGATTGTACCCTTGATTTACATTTATCCATTTTGAAGTATCAAGAGAAAAGCATTGAACTGACAAGAAATGAATTTCGTATTTTATATTACTTCTTTATGAATGAAGATAAAGTTATTAGTAAAGAAGAACTATTAGAAAAGTTGTGGAACGACAAATATTATTTAGACGAAAATGTATTACTGGTTAATATGACTCGCCTAAAAAAGAAAATGAAAGAAATCGGTATTGTTCATTTATTGGAAAATATACGAGGAAAGGGTTGGAAACTGTGAGCTTTTTTGCATTCTTAGAAGAAAAAATAATAGAGATATTGTTTCAACTTTTCTTTCTTGCCTTAGTAGCATTTCTCTTGACTTTCTACGGTGTAGATACGCTATTTGTTGTATTGCTGGTAATTCTGTTCATCGTCATACAAGGGCTTTTTCAATGGTGTTTGTATCGGAAGAAACGTAACGCTTCACAACAGATTATTGATTTAGTAGACGGACTGGAAGAAACCTATTATATTGCAGACGTTTTACCAAAGCCAAAAGAATTTCAAAATGAAGCCTATTACTACGCACTAAAAAAAGCCTGCAAATCTATGAATGATGAAATCGGCAAAATCACAGAGGAAAAGCAGGACTACCAAGAATATGTGGAAAGTTTCGCTCATGAAATTAAAATACCGATAGGTGCATTATCTTTGACGTTTGATAATACGAAAAATTACACGTTAAAGAAAGAAACTGATAAGATATTTCAGTTAGTGGAGCAAATGCTCTATTATGCAAGAAGTGAAAATACGGAAAAGGACTATTTTGTAAAACAGTTGCAATTAGACGAAGTAATACACAATGTTATTCTGAAATTCCGTCATTCGCTTATGGAAAGGAAAACGATTATCAATATCCATGATATAGAGAATGTTGTTTATGCCGATGAAAAATGGCTGACATTCATTCTATCTCAAATCGTGCAAAATGCGATTAAGTATTTTGATAAGCAGGAAAACGAACTGACAATATACAGCCAAGACAACGGAACAAATATACTGCTTGTGATTGAAGATAACGGCTGTGGAATAAAAACATCTGATTTATCCCGTGTATTTGAAAAAGGTTTTACTGGTTCAAATAGAAACAAAGCAAATGCAACGGGTATGGGACTGTATCTATCGAAAAAATTATGCGATAGATTGGGTTTGAAATTGGATATTGCTTCTACGGAAAAAGAATATACAAGACTGACAATTACATTTCCAAAAGGAACAGTTCATAATTTTTCAGAGTAATTTGAAAAACCATGCCAACATTGATACGGTGCTTTAAGGGGGCTTGCGTTATGGAAAGCTTTAAGTACAATTATTTGCAATCAAATCCCACCTAATAGCACACTATTAAAAATTGAATATGTTTTAGCTTTAAAGGCTCGTACAGACTATATGTTTTGTGCGGGCTTTTTTCATACCCGAAAAAAATTCAAAAATTTTTCAAAAGAGGTCATTAAATCACACCTAGCTGTCCTTATATGGTGCGGAAAGAGGGATAAACACTTTTCAAATCATAAAGGAAAGGAGGTGAGATTGATGAAACCGTCTGACTTCCAGAAAACAGTTCAATGTCGTTTTGAAAGTTGTTTAAAGAAAGTTGTCCGTAGTGTCGTGAAAGATTATTACAAGGAATTAAATCGGCGTAAGAATAAAGAAATATCTTTCAGCGAATTGCCAGATGTCCTTGTTGATAAAATGGCTGTTTGGGACGACTACGAAACAGATTATACAATCTTTTCAGTATGTGGCATTGATATTCGTGTCCTTGATGATGAATTGGCAGAAGCCTTGAAGAAACTTCCGGAAAGAAAACGCAATACTCTGTTGATGTATTACTTCTTGGAAATGACAGAAAGTGAAATTGCCAACTTGCAGAAAATCACGCAAAGCGGTGTATTTAGAAACCGACATCACGCTTTGGAAACTATGAAAAAAATACTCAAGGAGGAACATTAGAAAATGAAACAATTATTTAAGAAACCGTCCTATTACTTGATTTCATCAGCTATGGACGGAAACGAAAAAGCGATTGAGAAATTGTTGGCATTTTATGACCCTTACATATCAAAGTGCTGTTTACGTTCACTTTACGATGAATACGGCAATGTTTATATCGTTGTAGATATGGAATTAAAAGGACGTATCAGAGAAGCACTTATCAAAATGATTTTAGGTTTTGATATTGAAGATATGGACTTAGAACTAGAAGAATAAGCAGTTTTTGGCGGAGCATGATTTAATGTCCCCCCTCTTTCCTGCTCCGCACCTGCTTTTACATGAAAGCAACACGCTTTCGCCGCAGCTCTTTGACAACTGAATAAAGCAGACAGATACGTTTGTGAGATAGCGAGCCACGGGGACTGTACGCCACGACCTTTCCAAAAGAAAGCGAGCGACCCACGCAGTGATCCGAGAGCGACTGTTGGAATAGTCGTTTTGCCACGACCTATCCTCACAGAATAATGATACGTCCGCATGGTGCGGTTCTGCCCACAAGAATGGGAATAGTTGAGATACTAACGGAGCTTTCCAAAGCCGTCTGTCTGCTTCTGTAACATTGTGAAAAACACGCATATTGGATAAGCCTATGTGCGTATGTTGAGAATAGATAGCTGACTAAGGGGGCTGATAACTTGGCTAAAAAAGAACCTGCACAATATATCGTAGAACGGGAATTTTTAGGTAAATTTTCCGTAGAGGAATTGCTTGTCCGTATCGTGAAATCTCATGTAAAAAAAGGACTATCAAGAGGGTAAAACCCTTGAAAACAATGGAAAGAAGCCGTACTTTATGGTATAATATTATCATAGGTACGGCAGTTGAATAGGTGGAAAAATGATTTATCAAAAAGGTTCAAACTTATTTAACGTGGCTATTTATATCAGATTATCACGAGAGGACGGAGATAAGGAAGAAAGCGATAGTGTAGGAAATCAGAGAAAACTTTTAACAGAATATGTGAACAAGCATGATGACTTTATCTTATATGATGTTTATATTGATGACGGTTTTACGGGAACGAATTTTAATAGACCAGACTTTCATAGAATGATTGCTGACATTGAAGATAACAAGGTAAATTGTGTTGTTGTAAAAGACCTTTCCCGTTTCGGACGAGATTACATTGATACGGGGCGATATTTGGAAAGAATATTTCCAGAGCTTAATGTTCGTTTTATTTCTGTAACAGATAATATTGATAGTATGAAGCAGGCATACGATATGTTACTTCCTATTAAAAATATATTCAACGAGCAGTATGCCAGAGATATTTCTAATAAAATTCAAGCGACTGTAAAATCAAAGCAGAAAGCAGGAGAATTTATCGGAGCTTTTACAAGTTATGGTTATAAGAAATCTCCTGCAAATAAAAATAAACTTGTGATTGATGAATATGCGTCCGAAGTTGTAAAAAGAGTATTTACTATGTATGCACAAGGAATAGGGAAACAAAGCATTGCAAAAATACTAAATGCAGAGGGTATCCTTTGTCCGTCGGAATATAAAAAGCTCAACGGCGAAAATTACAAAAATTGCAACCGTTTAGAGAAAACTTCTTATTGGACATATTCCACGATTAAAGTGATGTTACAAAATGAGCTTTATATTGGAAATATGGTACAAGGAAAGAAACATCAACGAATGAGAAGCAAACAGCGTCCAGTTGAGAAAGAAAACTGGATAAGGGTTGAAAATACACATGAACCGATTATAGACCGTCAACTGTGGGATAAGGTACAAAAACTGCTGACGAAAAAGCATAGGGATATTGATTTAGAAACAAATAAAAATATCTTTGCAGGTTTTATCAAGTGTGGCGATTGTGGTCGGGCAATGATGAAAAATTTCTGGCGACGTGCTGACGGAAGTAAGTCCTATTCATTCTATTGTGGAACTTACAAAAGAAGTGGAAAAGATTATTGCACTCCGCACACGCTCCCGTTTCAAGTATTGAATGATATTGTGTTGGGAGATTTAAAGCAGATTATCCGCAATGTAGAGAACTTGCAGGAACTTGTAAAATCACAATCTTTCACAGCAATAAAAATCAGAAAATCAACAGACATAGAACTGACAAAGTTAAAAGCAGAGCTTGAAAGAGTGAAGAAGCTGAAAAAGTCAATTTATGAAGATTACAAAGACGAACTGATTTCTAAAGACGAATTTCTTTCTTATCGAGAGGACTATCAACAAAAAGAAACGCTTTACTCCAAACAGATTGAAACGCTGGAAGAAAAGAAAAAGGAAAGTGTAACAGAAGATGTTTTTGAAACACCGTGGTTAAGGCGGTTGTTGGAACTGAAAGACATTGAAGAATTAGACAGAGATATTATTGTGGAAATGATAGACCAGATAACAGTTTATGAAAACCGCAAACTTAAAATCTCATACAACTTCGGAAATGAACTGGAACATTTATTTTCAAGCGTTTACTGTGAGGACTTGGAGAAAAAGGCTATCTAATCTCAATACATTTCTAACTCCCCATATATATTGGGGAATACATATCACAATTTGCGTAAACTACAATCAGCACATGGCGGCAACGACCCGGGAGCGGTATATAAAGGGCGCAGAGAGAAAGATGACAATTTTGCTCTGGCTATGGAGGTTGGAAGAATTCTGTCTGAAAACGGAGTTGATGTTTTATATACAAGAATTTTCTGTAATCATGACAAGGGAAGAAGATAAGGGCCTTTATGAGGAGGACAGCAGAAATCAGAAAGCACAGGATATGCAGTGCAGGATTGCTATGATAAAGAAATACAGACCTGTGCTGTGCATAAGTGTTCATCAGAACAGCTATCAGGATTCGTCTGTATGCGGTCCCCAGGTGTTTTATTATGAAGATTCTGTCCGGGGAAAGAATCTGGCAGAGTTTATCCAGGAAGAACTGAATCTGGGACTGAAAGTAAAACGCCCTCGTGTGGCAAAAGGTAATAAAACCTATTATCTGTTAAAAAGAAGTGAAAGTGTTTTGAATATTGTAGAGTGTGGTTTTCTTACAAATCCGGAAGAGGCCGGACTTCTCTGCAAAGAAGAATATCAGAATAAAATAGTGGAAGCTATAGTGAAAGGGATTGAACAATATCTGAAGCAACAAAAAATTTAAAATGTTTAATTTATGTGAACTTGCTTTTAATAAGTAGGGATTTTTGCTATACTGATACTTGTTTGCTAAAATCCCCCGGGAGGATAGGAGTATCTGCATGGCGGGGAAATGTACAGGGAGAAATTATGCTTGGAATTATTTATCTGCTTCTGGCAGGAATGCTGGGCTGTGAAGCATCGAAAATGCTGACAGGAGAGGGAAGGAGTGTGTCAGGTATTAATCGTATCTGGCTCATGCTTCCGGCTTCTTTTGGAGTCGGAACACTTTTACTGACCTGGATGGTATATATTATTTCCTGGTTTTTCAGTGTTGTGGGAAAAGCTGAAAATCCACTTTTGTATGGAAATATTATCGGGATGACAGGTGCAGCAGTTATTATGATACTGCTCAGCGTACAGAAATACAGAAAACAGGGAAGTTACAGGATATGGAATATTGATAAAACACAGG
>ERZ773237.1970-NODE-1970-length-14893-cov-3.743362_pt1 | contig 14893 bp, 9 predicted proteins | sample MGYA00580990_ERZ773237 | MGnify/ENA primary metagenome ERZ773237 (study PRJEB29015, sample SAMEA2737749) | human gut metagenome | biome: human gut; feature: human-associated habitat; material: faeces | place: China | collected 2012 ...
GAAGCATAGAAATCCAACACCGAATTGAACGGGTAGCCCATCCCGACCTTGAGGTAGAAAGGCAGCGGGCGGTTGAATTCCCAGTAGGTTACCGTCGCAGGGCGGATCGGCCGCGTGGCGAGGGTGGTCTGCAACGACAGCGGTGTGATCGTATAGTCGATCTCGGGACGCATCTTCACCGTATCGGTCATGTCGGGCACGACGGCGAGTTTCGACGCCCCTTCCACACTCGGCACATAGGCCTTGGTCACTTCGACCCGTTTCTCGACCTGCGCGCTCGCGCCCCAGGGCAATGCCGCCATCAGCGCGGCTACAAACAACATGCGTTTCATCGTCAGTTCAGTTTTGCGATCCGTTCCTTGGCTTCGTCCACGATCCCGTCGTCGGCAGGCGAATAGCCGTCCGCGACGCTCTGGTAGGTCGCCCGCGCCTGGAAATTGTCTCCCTTGCGGACATAAACGTCGCCCAGCAGGATGAAGGCCTTGGCCAGCCAGTAGGCCTGGGGTTCCCGTTCGGAGTAGGCGAATATCGCCTTCTCGATCTTGTCCATATCGCCCTTTTCGAAGGTTTCCTCCAGCACGTAATAGGCAGCGGCGGAACCCTCCTTCGAGCGGACGTCCGCGGCCAGTTCCCTGTAAAGCTTCACGGCATCGGCACGGCGATCCTGCTGCCGCAGCAACTCCGCCCATGCGAATTTCGATTCGCGCAGCGCCACGGCTCCGGCATCGGGATGCGCGGCGACATCGGCAGCCATCGCCTCGATTTTCGAAGCGTCGCCCCCGGCCAGCGTGGCGCGCACGTAGCCCGTCATGGCATCCTCGCGCCCGGCCACCGTCGTCGTGACGTCGTACAGCTTGCGGAATGCGGCGGCAGCCTCGTCGTAACGCTTGTCCTCATAGGTCAGCTCCGAAAGTTTTTCGAGCACCGTGACCGAATACTGGTTCGTACCCTGCCCGGCCAGTTCGGTGAGGGTTTCGATGGCATCGCCGCGCTCGCCCGTGCGGAGGTAACAGTCGCTCAGGAAATAGAGGGCATCGTTCAGGTAATACCCCTTGGGGTAGCTCCTGACATAACTGCGCAGCGATTTGGCGGCAGCGTCGGTCTGCCCGGCCAGGTAAAGTTTCTGGGCGGCGGCGAACAACAGCGAGTCGCGCGACACGGCTGTCAGGTCGCTCTCCATGCCCACCCTGGCGGCATAATCGAAATAGTCGTCGACCTTGCCGTCCGAGACATAGATCTCGCGGATACCCTGCATGGCCCCTTTGGCTTCGGACGACTGCGGGGCCGTCTCGACCACCATGTCGTAATATTTCAGCGACTTTTCCTTGTCCCCCAGGTTGAGGTAGGCGAGCCCCAGGTCGGCAAGCGCCTGTGCACGGCGCGGCGACGAGGGATAGTCGGCAATGAACCGTTCCAATTGTCCGGCACCTTCGGCATAGCGTTCCTGCGCGATATAGGAACGGCCGAGCTCGTACGAGGCGGCATCGACATAGTCGCCCTGCCCTGCAGTAACGATCTGCCGCAGCGCCTGCAGCTTGGGCTCCGTGCGCCCGAGGATGCCGAGCGTCACGGCGCGTTTATACTGTGCGTAATAGCGTTCGGGGGTGTTCAGCGCAACGGCACGGTCGTAATCCCCTACGGCCGCTTCGAATTCGCGGTCGGAATAGCGGATGTCGCCCAGCCGGTTGTAGGCATCGGCGCGGTAGCGGTCGCGGGCCGGATAGGCTTCGAGGAACTTCTCGAACGAACTGCGCGCCCCGGCCATGTCCTTGCGCGAGAAATCGCAGTAGCCGAGGTTGTAGAGCGCCATGGCATATTCGTCCTCGCTGCGGGGGGCACGCTTCAGGTAGGCATTGTATTTGGCCGCAGCGACCGTATAGTCGCCCTGTGCGAAGGCGATTTCGCCCTGCCAGAAGGAGTTGAGCGCACTGTATTTGGGGCTGACATTGATGGCCGCGGATTCGGCCAGGTAACGCTGCGCGGCACGCATGTCGCCGGCGCTGTACGCCTCCAGGCCGCGGAAATAGGTGATCTTCTGCAATGCGGCTCGGATGTCGGCATCCTGTGTCGGGAAGGATTTGATGGCCCGGTAAGCCGCGTCGTAATCGTTCGAATTGTAGTAGGCCGCGATCAGCAGCGAACGGGCTTCGCCCACGCGCGGAGAATCGGGATACTGCGCGACATAGCGCGTCAGCACGTTGATCGCGCCGTTGAAGGCACCGCCGCCCAGCTCGTATTGCAGTTTGCCGTAGTTGAACAGCGCGTCTTCGGCGATCACCGGATCGAGCTTGTCGTCCGCTGCCATGGCGAACGCCTGCATGGCGGCCTGCTTGTCACCCGCACGCAGATAGCAGTCGGCCAGGTGGTACGAGGCATTCTGCGTCAACGCATCCTCGGCACCGCAGGCCTTGCGCAGGAACTCCGCAGCCTCGGGATAGCGTGCCGTGCGGTAAAGCGAGAAGCCCATCAGATAGCTGCCGTCACGGTCGAGTTCGCCGCCGGCAGCCGTAAAAGCGTCCAGATGCCCGATGGTCTTGTTATAGTCGCCCAGGTGAAACCACGATTCGGCGATGACGCGCTCCAGTTCCTGCCGGCGTTCGGGCACGGCGCGGCGCACCAGTTCGTCGCCGTTCTCGACGACATAACGGTAGTTTCCGTCGCGGAATTCGATCTGCAGGAGGTAATACGGCACCACGGCACGGTAGGCATCGCTGCGCTGCAAGGCCGTGAAGCCCTGTTTCGCACGCCCGTAGCGCCCTTCGGCATAGTCGATATAGGATTTGTAATAGAGTGCATGGTCGGCATATTCGCTCTGGGGGCCGATGCGGTCAAAATAACCGAAAGCCTTGTCGTAATTGCCGTCGGTGAATTCGACATAGCCCATGCGGATGTCGTACTGCTCCTTGCGTGAGCGGCTCAGCGCCTTGTAATCGGTCTTTGCGAAGGCCTCGCGGGCACGCCTCATATCGCCCTCGGCGCAATAGAGCGACCCCAGCGAAAACCGCACGTCGTTGGCGTAGACCGAACCGGGATAACGTGCCTCGAAATCGCGGAGCGCCCCTTCGGCATCGCGGCTGCCCAGCTCGACGGCACAGGCCGCCAGGTAGAAATCGACCGTCTGCGCCGCGACACGGTCGGAAGGCGCGAGCACGTCCCGGGCCCGGAGGAACTCATGCCGGGCATCGCTCCAGCGGCCGTAGTCGAACAACGACCGTCCCCGCTCGATAAAGGTCTCACTTTCGGGCTCCCCGGCCTGCACCCGCAGGGTGCATACCGCGCACAGCGCGAGGGTCAGCAACAAGCTCAGTTTTTTCCGCATACGCACATAAATTCTTACAAAGGGCAAATATACGAAAATTTGCCTTTCCCGCATACCCCCGCACCAAATATACCGGTATAAAACCGGAACCGACACCCCGGCGGCGACCGGGACGGTTTGCATCTGTTGAAAATTATCCATACCTTAGCCAGACCGTTACGCCCTTAACCCAGTCAACATGAAATTGCGTCTCTTCCATCGTAACAAGCCCGCCCTCGCGCCGGGGATACAGGCCCCGGCCGTGCGCGACACGCTCAGCCGGGTTTCCGTTGCCTGCATCGAGCTGACGCCCGAAGGGGAATTAACGGATATCAACATGCAGGCATTCAAGGCACTCCGCCTCGGGGGGGGGATTTTCCGCATCCGCTGAACATCTCCGGCCTGTTCTCTGTCTGTCATGATAAAAAAGACCTTCTGCCCGCTATTTTCAAAGGGCTGGAACGGCACAAAACCTACGGCGACCTGCCGCCGTGGAGCTATATACAGCTATCCGGCAGGGACAATCTGAAATTCTATATCGAAGGCCGCTTCGTCGGCCATTACGACCGGCATAGAAAACTGCGCCGGATAGTATTCCTGTTCCGGGACATCGAAGAGGAAGTCTGCCGCAGGTTCATTCTCGACATGGCGATGGCGCAAACGAAAATTTTCCCGTGGTTCTTCGACCTGGACAACGGCAGAATGGTCATCGACGCCCGCTGGTTCGACCACGTCGGCATCCCGCGCGGCGACTGTTCGATGAGTCCCGGGATCTTTTTCGACATGCTCCATCCCGACGACCGGGAAACCCTTTCCGCAGCATTCGCAAAGCAGCTATCCGGGATACTCACCCCCGAGGCATACGCCTACCGCGTCCGCCGCTGCGACGGGACATGGGAATGGTTCGAGGGACAATCCGTATACCTGGGACAGGCACACGACGGCTCGCCCTATCGCGTGGTGGGTATCTGCCAGAGCATCCAGCCCCACAAGGAGATCGAAGGACATCTGCGCGAAGCCCGCGACAAGGCCCGCGAAAACGACCGGCTCAAATCGGCGTTCCTGGCCAACATGAGCCATGAAATCCGGACGCCGCTCAACGCCATCATCGGCTTCGCCAACCTCTTGACGTGCGACGACGTCCCCTTCAGCGAAACGGAAAGACAGGAGTACAGCCGCCTGATCACGGCCAACGGCGACCAGTTGCTGCGTCTGATATCGGACATCCTCGACCTTTCGAAGATCGAGTCGAACACCATGGAGTTCTGTTTCGGGGAGCATTCGCTGCACACGCTGCTGTCGGACATCTACCAGTCCCAACTGCTCACCATGCCCCCACAGGTCGAACTGAGGCTCGAACTCCCGCAGGCAGACACGACAATCCGCACCGATGCCTCGCGGCTGAAACAGGTCGTCAACAACCTGATAAACAACGCCGCGAAATTTACCGGCAAGGGCAACATTACGTTCGGGTACCGCACGGCCGACGGTGCGGGAGAGGTCGAACTGTTCGTCAGGGATACGGGGAAAGGCATTTCGCAAGAGCACCTGAGCCGGATCTTCGAGCGATTCTACAAGGCCGATTCCTATGTAAAAGGCGTCGGGCTGGGGCTTTCCATCTGCCGTACGATCACCGAACTACTCGGCGGCGAGATATCGGTCGTCTCCGCGCCGGGCGAGGGCACCTGCTTTAAGATCGTGCACCCCGTCCGCCGCACGGAAACGGCAGGGGAAACAGCGGAGGCATACCGGTAAGGTACGATTCTTGCCCCGCTTCGGGCGTTCAACATTAATTCTGTGACTTATGATCGAAAAAGTAACGCTGCAACTCTCCGGGGATGCGGACTTCACGTCCGAAGGCGGGCCCCGCTGCGAGGAGATGAATCCCAAGGCACTGCTACTCTATGCCGCGGCGAAATGCGTCGGCAAGACGGCCCTGATGATTATGGATAAGGAACGTTTCCGCCCCAAGCGCTTCGAGATCGGCATTTCGGGCGAGCTCTCGGACGAAACGCCCCAATCCGAAAGCACCTTCAAATCGTTCCACGTAGTCTACAACATCGAATGCGACACCGAGGACGACCAGGCCAAAGTGAGCCGTGCGGTGACGCTGGCGCACGAAAAGTACTGCGGCATGATGCAGATGCTGCGCAAGGTCGCACCCGTATCGCACGAAATCGCGGTGGTCAGCACCGAGCCTGCGAAAGCCTGAAACGACAGGCAAGGGATACGAAAAACGGGGATTTTCAGGAAAAATCCCCGTTTTTTGTGCCCCGCCGGCAGGAAACCGGCGCCGGCGTCCCGAAGAGGCGGTCTCGGCCATGCGGTTTCCGCAGCCGGAACAGGCATCCCCGCCGCGACGGCCTGCCGGGCAGGGCCTGCCTGCCGCCGCTCACTGCGCCGTGATGCGCAGGTAGTCCGACACCGCCACGGCATAGTTGTAATGAGCCTTTATCGCATTGGTGTAAAGCTGTATCCAGCTCAGCTGCGCCTGCAACACATCGAGGATCGTAGAGAGCCCCTCGCCGTAGGAATAGGTGCTGATGTCGAGGTTTTCGCCGGCGATGCGCAGGCTCTGCTCCGTGGCATCGACCTGTGCCCGGCTGTTGACCAGCGCCGTCCAGCCGTTCATCTCGTCGCGCACGATATTGTCGTGCAGCAGCGCGGTGTTCCACTCGCTCTGCCGCTGGACGGCGCGTGCCGCACCCGTGGCGCGGCGGCGTTCGCCCCAGTGGAAAATCGGGAGCGTGAGTTTCACGAACGCAGAGCCGTCGACCGTCGTGGCGCCCGTCCGGTTGGGGAAATACGGCTGCCACGAGCCGCCGATGCCGACGCTCACCTGCGGATTGAACGGCGCGCGCGCCGCCCGGATACCCGCGTCGGCCTGTTCGCTGCGCAACCGGGCAGCCATATAGTCCGGACGGCGCCCCAGCACCTCGTCGGGCAGTACGCGCACAGGCTGCGGCAGCGAATCGCGGATGCCCTGGGCAAGTTCCACCGCAAGGTCGGGATCCGTGCCGCGCAGGATGTTGAAATTGTGCAGCGCGACGGTATAATTCTGCTCGGCACTCACCAGCCCGTACTGCGCTTCGCTCAGACGGGCGTCGATCATCAGCACATCGCCCTTGGCAATGTAGCCCTCGGCGAAACGGCGGTCGACGACCTCCTTGAGCGAGCGGATTATGTTGACATACTGGCGCATGGATGCGGCATACAACTCCATGGCGGAGAGGTTCCAGTAGGTATACTCGGCCGCATAACGCACATCGAGCTGCGTGAATTCCTCGTCGCAGAGGGCGATGTCGTAGCCCAGCTCGGCCTGTTTGTAGGCCGCACGTACGGCCCCGCCGCCGTAGACGGTCTGCACGAGTTGCGGAAGGACGCTGAAATTCCACCGCTCCAACCCGTCGTAGTGGTGTACCGTGGCGGTGAAACTGCCGTCGAGCGACAGCCGTGGCAGGTATCCCGTACGAGCCTGTCCCATGGTCTCGGAAGCCGCATCGCTCTTCGATGCGGCGACCTTCAGTTCCCAGCTGTATTCGGTCACGGCCTGCCGGTAGTCGCCGAGCGAGGTCTGGGCGGCGACGGGCACGAAGGCCAACAGTGCGGATAGGATCAGATAATTCTTCATGACTTGCGGATATTGTAGAAAATGGCATAGACGACCGGCAGCACGCAGACCGTCAGCAGCGTGGCGACGAGCAGGCCGCCCATGATCGTGGCGGCCATGGCGCCGAACATCGAGTCGAACAACAGGGGCAGCATACCGAGGACCGTGGTACCCGAAGCCATCGCCACGGGGACGATTCGGCTGCGCGTAGCCGCCGTGAGGGCTTCGTAGGCACCCTTGCCTTCGGAGCGCAGCACGCCGATCTGCTCGACCAGCACCACGGCGTTCTTGATGTTCATGCCCACCAACCCCAGCAGTCCCAGCAGGGAGAAGAAGTTGAAAACCTTGCCCGTGACGGCCAGTCCGAGCACCACGCCGATGAAGATCAGCGGGATCATCAGCAGGATAACGGTCGGCTCGCGGTAGTTGCGGAAAAGCAGGAGCAGCACGATGAAGATGAGCACCATCGTCAGGGGCATATACCTGGCCAGGGCCGAGTTGGATTCCTGCTGGCTCTCCTGCTCGCCGAAAACCTTCATCGAATACCCTTCGGGGAGCACCACGCCGCGCAGAACCGAATCCCGCAGCGCAGCGTAGAGCCGCATGGTGTTGACCCCGCGGCCGGGGTCGCACTGCGCCTTCATGACCCGCTGACGGTTGTAGCGTTTCACCACTCCGACGCGGTATTCGAAACGGAAGCCGTCGGTCGCCTGCTCGATGGAGTAGACCTTGCCGGCGGGGGTGAAGATCGGCAGAGCCTGCAGGTTGGTGAGGTTGTAGGTGTCGATATTCTCGTCCTTCAGAAGGATCGGCATGAACTGGTCGCCCTCGCGGTATTCGCCGAGGCGGTAACCCTGCGTGGCGATGGTGATGCCCTGCGCCATCTGGCTGCGGGTGACGCCGATACGCTGCCCCTTCATCTGCGAGTAAAGCGGCAGCCACGTCGGGACACGGTTGCCCCAGCTGTTGCGGATGTTGACCGTGCCGGGCGTCCGCCACATGATCTCTTCGGCGGCCTGCGTCAGGCGGCGGAGCGTGTCGATATCGTCGCCGATGAAGCCGAATTCAATCGCCGCATCGGGCACGGGCGAGAGTTTGAAGAGCGACGAGCGCAGCCACACGTCGGGGCACATCGCCCGGACATAGGCGTTGAACCGTGCCTCGACAGCTTCGGTCTGCCCTTTGTCGTGCAGTTCGACGAGGATGTTCCCGAAATTGGGGTGCAGCGAAACGCTGCTGCTGGCCAGGTAGTAGCGCGGCGGCGTGGAACCCATCGTCACCGAGACGGTCTTCACCTCGGGCTGCGCATGGAGCCACTCTTCCATCGTGCGCAGGTTGCGTTCCGTGTCCCGGATATTGTATCCCTCGGGCAACAGCACGTCGGCACGGAAATAGGGCTTGTCGAGCGACGGAAAGAAATTCTGAGGCATGAGACCCATTACCGCCAATGCCGCCGCAAAGAGCGCCGCGACACCCGCGACCACACCCCACCTCCATCGCAGCAGGGCAGCCAGGATGCGGTCGAAAGTGCGGTAGAATTTCGTATCGTAGGGATCGTGCGCGACGGGTTTGACACGAAGCATGAAGTCGCCGAAGAGCGGCGTCTGCGTCAGGGCCAGCACCCAGCTCAGCAACAGCGACAAGGCCAGCACGACGAACAGCGGCTTGACGATCTCGGCCACGGACGACGGCGCCAGGTAGAGCGGCAGGAACGAGAAAATGGCGATCAGCGTCGCGCCGAGCAGGCTCCAGCGCGGGGCATTCGCCCCGTCGACGACCGCACGGCGCCGCGCGACACCCCGCAGCATGGCCTGCTGCGCGTTGTCGGTCACCACGATGGCATTGTCCACGAGCATCCCCATGGCGATGATGAACCCGGCGAGCGACGTACGGTTGAGCCCCTCGCCCAGGAACTGCATCAGCAGCAGCGTACCCCCGATAGAGAACAGCAGCGAGCTGCCGATGAGCACCCCGGCGCGGAAACCCATGACGAGCATGATGATCAGGATGACGATCGCCACCGACTCGGCGAGGTTCAGCACGAAGGTCGCATTGGCCTGCTGCGCGATGCGGTTCTCGGGATAAAGCACCGTAAGATCCATGCCGACGGGCATCTGGCGCATGAGGCCGTCAAGCACGCGGATGATCTTCTCCCCGGTTTTCACCACGTCGACCTGCGCCTCGGTTGAAATGCCGATGCCCACGGCACGGCGGCCGTCGACGCGCATGAGCGTCTGCGGCGGGTCGGCATAGCCCCGTTCGACGCGGGCGATGTCGCCCAGGCGGTATTGCTTGCCAGAGGCGGCGGTCAGCATCTGGTTCGAAATATCGTCGAGGCCCTTGTAGGTTCCGGCCTCGAGAATCTGTATCTGGAGCGCCCCGGCCTGTTTCTCGCCGCTGTTGACGATGGTGTTCTGCTGGCCGATGGTCGCCACGATCGTCTCGGGGCGGATAGCGAAGTTGGCAAGCGCTGCAAGGTTGACATAGACGTTCACGACGGGCGTCTGCTCGCCGAAAAGACTCACCTTCTGCACGCCGTCGACCGTCACGAGCGCCGTCTTGATCCGCTGTGCCCAGTCGCGCAACTCCGCCCAGGTGAAACCCCCGTCGACCGACAGGCCGTAATAGATACCGTAGACGTCGCCGAAATCGTCGGCCACGGTCACGGGCGAAGCCCCGGTAGGCAGCCGGGGCTGGATGTTGAGTACCTTGCGCCGCAGTTCATCCCACAACTGGGGTATCTCGGAAGCACGGGTCGCAGGGTCTAATTCGACCAGGATCTTCGACAGTCCGTAATAGGATTCGGACGTGATTTTATGCACGAGGCGCATCGACTGCACCTCGCGCTCGATCGGTTCGGTCACAAGCTGTTCGACTTCGAGCGGCGTGGCGCCCGGGTAGGAGCAGACCAGCGACGCACTCTTGATGACGAATACCGAGTCCTCCTTTTTTCCCAGCGTAACGAAGCCCAAGGCTCCGCCCGCCAGCAGGATGAAAAGGAAAAACCAAACGACTTTTCTGTTCTTCAATGAATATTCGGGCAGGCTCATCGTCGCATCAGTTTAAGATTCTCACCCGTTCGCCCTGCCGCAACTGGTAAACCCCGGCCGTGACGACCCGCTCACCCGGTTCCACCCCGCTGTCGACCACGACCCGGTCACGGCCGTACAACTCGCCCAGGGTCACGGCCCGGCGCTCGACACGGTCGCCGCCGATCACCACCCAGACGTAAGTGCCGCCTTCGGCCGGGGCATAAACGGCCGAGACGGGCAGGGATACCGCATCCGTGACGGGATCGGCGCTCTGCATCGTGACCATGCACGACATGCCGGGCGAAATCGAATAACGCCCGGTGTCGACATCCGTAAGGCGCAGCGACACGGGGAACCCCGAAGCATCGGACGATGTCTTGGCATAGTCCTTCAGCACGGCGGGGAACTTGACGCCCCGGTAGTTGTCGAACTCGACCTCGAAGCGGGTCGAAGGCGACGACAGGAGCGACAGGCCGCTTTCGGGCATGGTGAATTGCACTTTGGTCGTCACCGGGTTCACGACGCGAACGATGGACTGCCCGGCCTGCACGCGTTCGTAGTTGTCGACGAACTTGCGTTCCACGACGCTGGCGAAAGGCGCACGGAGCTTGGTCTCCTTGAGCAGGTCGAGGGAATTTTCATAGGCTGACTTGGCTTGTGCGAAACGGGTCTGGGCGCTTTCGAACTCCTGGCGGGATACGGCTTCGTGCTCCAACAACCGCTGCATACGCTGCATCTGCGAACGGGCCTCCTCGAAAGCCGACCGGTCGGCCGAAACCTGCAATTCGATATCCCGGGGATCGAGTTCGGCCAGCAGCGCCCCTTTCTTGACGCTTTCACCCTGCGCGACGGGGACATCGAGCACCTGCCCCGGGAGCTTGAAGGCGAGGTTCACGGCGTCATCGGGCGTCGCCAGCCCTGCGAAGTCCTTGTCGATGACCGCCGCACCGGCTGCCGTGGTGACTTTGACGGGACGCACGGTCTGGGGCACAGGCTGGCGCCGGGCGCAAGCGCCCAGGAGAAAGACTACGATTAAAACATGGAAAGTTCGCATAATAAGAAAGTTGACTCCGTTCCCGGGGTCAACTTTCATACCACATGCCGCAAAATGTCCCTACGGACGAATATCGCGACAATTCTTTTTAGCACGGATCACGCCGTCCTCCAGCACCACCATACCGTTGTTGGCGCGCAGCATGGTCTTCATGGTCGAAGCGTCTATGTTATAGCACCGTACATCCCCCGAACCGAAATCGTGGTAAGTGACCCCGTACAACGGCTGCGGGGTAAGGCAGACGACGCGGGCACCCTCCTCCGCGGCCCGCCGCACGACCTTGGCGAACCGCTTGGCGCAACCGCGCGGCAGGCGGTCGAACGACGTAACGCAGAGCATATACACGCGCCCGGGAGCGGTCACGATCTCCTCGGTCGCATCCCCTTCGGCATCGCGCAGGGAGAATTCGCTCATGAGCGGGCGGATGGCGGGCATCTCGTCCGTAGTCCGGGTATCGACCCACTCCCATTTTTCGGCATCCTGCCAGGCCGTGTCGTCGAGCGAAAACTCGCGCAGCTTGCCCGTCTTGATATTGCGGTAGACCAGTACGGTCTCCGTTTCGCCGGGCTCGACGACCGGGGCGTGCATCCCCTCCCAGATATTGACCCCGACCTTATAGGGCAAGAAGTCGATCAGCGGCAGGTGGCGGTAGCAATAGTATCCCAGATACATCGTGAGGAAGAAAAAGGTGACGGTAAGCACGATTTCCAGGGGGTTGAAGGCGAAGATCTTGTCGGGGCGGTAACGCCACCACACCACCAGGGCCATCGGCAGCAGCGCCAGGTTCTTGTAGAAAGTCTGCCACGGCGTCAGCTTCAGCGCCTCGCCGAAACAACCGCAGTCCTCGATGGGGATCACCGTAGCGCTGAGCAGGGTGAGGGCGGTAAAAAAGAGCATGGAAAGCACGGCGAAGATCGAGATCAGGCGGATACGTACCTTGAAGAGGAGCATACAGCCCATCATCATCTCGGCACCGCACAACCAGATCGAAAAGGCCATGCTCGCCCCCTGGAGGGATTCCATCCCGTAGATGGAAAGGTACTCGTTGACCTTCATGGCGGTGCCCCACGGATCGATGACCTTCGTGAAGCCCGACACAATGAACGTGCAGGCAAGGATCAGCCGGCAGACATTGGCCAGCAGTTTAAAGGCCCTGGACTTTCGCATCGGCTTCGAGTATTGGTGCCAGCTGGGCACATATTTTAGCAAAAATACCCTCCGGGGAATCCATCGCCCCCGCAGGATCGCTGCAATCGATGACCCGCAGCGCGGGGTCTTTGGCCGCGGCTTCGAGGTATACGCTGCGCACGGCCTGTTGCAAGGCGAGCGACGCCTCGTGGATGTCCTGTCCGCCCTGCAGGTACTCGCGGTCATCGCCCTCGCGCAGCTCGGAAAGTTTGCGCTCGGTAAAGGTGAACGGCACGTCGAGGAACAAGGACACGTCGGGACGCGGCAGGCCGTTATGACAGAATTCGAGGTATAGGATCCAGTCGGCCAATCGGTTGCGTTCTTCTCCGGCGGGCAGCTTGGCGCACTGGAAACCCACGTTCGAATAGACATAGCGGTCGAGAATGACCGCCTTGCCCTGCGCGAGCCACTCCCTGATCCGGGAGGCGGCATCGGCACGGTCGCCCGCGAAGAGCAGCGCCACGAGGTAGGGGTCGACCTCACCCACACCGCCGAACTCGCCGCGCAGGAAACGGGCTATCAGCTCGCCGTAGACGGGCGAATCGAAACGCGGGAAGTGCACATACTCGCTCTCGACGCCCCTGTCGGCAAAAAACCGGCGCAACATGCGGATTTGGGTCGATTTACCGGCCCCGTCCAAACCTTCGAGTACTATGAACATAGGTTAATTCCGAATTATTTAAGTTTTTATCCTTCAATAAGTTGCCACGGCCCGCTATCCGCGCAGCATCCGCACCGCGCGTTCCACGCCGCCGGCCAGCGCATCGGCCTCGGCCAGCGTATTGTAAAGCGCGAACGAAGCGCGGCACATCCCCGTCGTGGAGAAATGCGTCATGGTGGGTTCGGCACAGTGCTGCCCGGTACGGACGGCGATGCCCAGCTTGTCGAGGATCATGCCCATGTCGTAGGGATGCACACCTTCGACGTTGAACGACACGATGGCACATTTGCCGGGCGTCGTACCGTAAATCCGCAGCCCGTCAACGGCCGTAAGCCGTTCGGTCGCACGGTGCAGCAGTGCCGCCTCGTGCGCTTCGACCTCGGCCGGGTCGAAACGCCCGACGAATTTCACGGCTTCGCCCAGGGCGATGGCCCCGGTGAAATTGGCCGTACCGGCTTCGAACTTGAGCGGCACGGGGGCATAGGTGGTCTTGGCGAAGGTCACGGTATCGACCATATCGCCCCCGCCGAGAAACGGCGGCATGGCTTCGAGCAGCGCACGTTTGCCATACAGCACGCCGATGCCCGTCGGGCCGAAGAGCTTATGCCCCGAGAAGGCATAGAAGTCGCAATCCAAAGCCTGCACGTCGACACCGCCGTGCACGACACCCTGGCATCCGTCCACCACGGCGATCGCCCCCACGGCATGTGCCGCATCGATGACGGGCCGCAGGTCGGGACGCGTTCCGAGCGTATTCGAAGCCTGCGTAACGGCGACGATGCGGGTCTTGTCATCCAGCAGCGACGGCAGCAGTTCGGTGCACAGGCGCCCCTCGTCGTCGAAGGGCAGGACGCGGATTTCCGCCCCCTTGCGTTCGGCGAGCATCTGCCAGGGCACGATATTGGAGTGGTGCTCCATCTCGCTGACAAGGATATTGTCGCCCGCACGGACGAACTTTTCACCCCAGGCATAGGCCACCGTATTGAGCGAAGCCGTAGCGCCGGCCGTAAAGACGACCTCTTCCTTTTCGGCCGCGCCGATAAAAGCGCCGATACGCTCGCGTGCCGCCTCGTAAAGCGTCGTGGCCTCCTCCGAAAGGTAGTGCACCCCGCGATGTATATTGGCGTTGAGTCCGCGCTGCAGGTAATCGACCATCTCGATCACGGCCAGCGGTTTCTGCGCCGTGGCGCCGCTGTCGAGGTAAACCAGCGGCTTGCCGTAGACCTCGCGCCCCAGGATCGGGAACTCCCCGCGTATTTTTTCAACGTCGAACATCGTTATGATTTTTCCAGTTTGGCAACCACCGCCTCCATCGCCGCCTCGCACAGCGGTTCGATGCCGCAGCGGCGTACGACATCGCCCACGAAGCCCTCGATCTGCAACCCCCGCGCCTGGGCTTCGCTCAGGCCGCGCTGCCGCATATAGAGGATCGCCTCGGAATCCATCTGCCCCACCGTCGCGCCGTGCGAGCATTTCACGTCATCGGCATAGATCTCCAGCTGGGGCTGGGTCGTGATACGCGCCGTCTCGCTGAGCAGAATGTTGCGGTTCTGCTGCTGCGCATCGGTGCGCTGGGCGTCGGGCGCCACATAGACCAGTCCGCAAAACTCCCCTACGGCCGTACCGCCCGCGACACCTTTTATATAAGAGTTGCTGCGGCAGTCGGGCACGTTGTGGTTCGTCCGCAGCCTGACGACGCAATGCTCCTGCCCGGCGGCGAGGAACGCCCCGCCCAACAGGCTTTCGGCACCCGGCCCGTCGAGATCGACCGTATAGGAGGCGTTGGCGCTCGAAAGCTGCACCGCCGTGATATGGCAAAGGCTGCGGGCAGCCTGTTTCACGGTCACCTCCGCAAAGGCTTCGGAAACGAATAACTCGGTCAATACGAAGCGTGCGCCCTCCTCCAGCACGATCTCCAGGGCCGACACCTCGGGCGAAGTATGGAGCACGGCCAGCCGCAGCGAAGCCCCCGCCGCAACCTCGACACGCATACGCCGGGGATCGACCGCAGCGAAAGGCTCGCTCTCCGCCCCGGCAACCCGGAACACTT
>ERZ773237.1971-NODE-1971-length-14890-cov-3.010246_pt1 | contig 14890 bp, 10 predicted proteins | sample MGYA00580990_ERZ773237 | MGnify/ENA primary metagenome ERZ773237 (study PRJEB29015, sample SAMEA2737749) | human gut metagenome | biome: human gut; feature: human-associated habitat; material: faeces | place: China | collected 2012 ...
TTACAAAGTTAGGAAAGAGATTGATAATCCCAATTATTTTTCAGATTTTTGTGCCTTATAATCCACATCTGAAATAAAATGGAGAACAAACTGTATAGACTGGTCTTTTTAACTATGGTTTTCTTCTTTGCAGTAGGAGCGCAGGCGCAACGAAGAAATTCCCGTTACGTAGAATATATAAATAAGTATAGTGATCTGGCTGTGGAGCAGATGAAGCTTCATAAGATTCCGGCTAGTATAACGCTGGCGCAGGGATTGTTGGAAAGCGGAGCCGGATATAGCCAGTTGGCACGCAAGAGCAACAACCATTTTGGTATCAAGTGCGGCGGCAGTTGGCGGGGGCGTAGTGTCCGCCATGATGACGATGCGCGTAATGAGTGTTTCCGTGCGTACAGTAATCCGCGTGATTCGTACGAAGACCACTCTGAGTTTCTGAGACGCGGAGCCCGCTATGCCTTTCTTTTCAAACTGGATATTACAGACTATAAAGGTTGGGCACGGGGATTGAAGAAAGCCGGATATGCCACCGACCCTTCTTATGCCAACCGTCTGATTACTATCATCGAAGATTATGACCTGTATAAGTACGACCGTAAGGGTGTCTACTCCGAACGTAAGCTAAGGAAAAACCCCTGGTTGATGAATCCGCATCAGATTTACATAGCCAATGATATCGCCTATGTTGTCGCCCGCCACGGAGATACTTTCCAGGATTTGGGCAAGGAATTAGGCATCAGTTGGAAGAAACTTGTGAAGTATAACGACTTGCATCGTGAATATACCTTAATGGAAGGAGACATCATCTATCTGAAATCCAAAAAGAAGAAAGCCTCCAAACCTCATACTGTATATGTGGTGAGGGACGGTGATTCCATGCATGGCATTTCCCAGAAATACGGTATCCGGCTCAAAAACCTGTATAAGATGAATCGTAAGGACGGCGATTATGTCCCCGAAGTGGGCGACCGCCTGCGTCTTCGTTAGGCAGCTTTGAACACGCTTTTTTTCCTTTTTGTAAAAGTTGGACAAAAGGAAAACTAAATGACTCATCCGGATGTTATTATTAGGATAAAACATGATTGGAGTATGAGTCTAAATATTGCAAAAGTTGACAAGAAGCGTGTCGTCATAGTAGGCGGTGGTTTCGGTGGCCTGAAGTTAGCTAATAAGCTGAAGAAATCAGGCTTTCAGGTGGTATTGATTGATAAGAATAATTATCATCAGTTTCCCCCGTTGATTTATCAGGTGGCTTCGGCGGGTATGGAACCTACTTCCATTTCGTTCCCTTTCCGTAAAATTTTCCAGCACTGGAAAGACTTTTATTTCCGAATGGCGGAAGTACGCGCCATTTTCCCGGAAAAGAACATGATACAGACTTCCATTGGGAAAGCCGAATACGATTACCTCGTCTTGGCGGCAGGCACTACCACCAACTTTTTCGGTAATAAGCATATCGAAGAAGAGGCCATGCCGATGAAGAACGTCTCCGAAGCCATGGGACTGCGGAATGCTCTTTTGGCTAATCTCGAACGGGCGCTGACCTGCTCAACCAAACAGGAACAACAGGAACTGCTGAATATCGTCATTGTAGGCGGAGGAGCCACAGGCGTAGAAGTGGCCGGTGTACTTTCGGAAATGAAGAAGTTTGTACTGCCGAACGATTATCCCGATATGCCGGCTAGCCTGATGCATGTCTATCTGGTGGAAGCCGGACCACGACTGCTTGCCGGAATGTCGGAGGATTCATCCGCTCATGCGGAAAAATTCCTTCGTGAAATGGGAGTGAACATATTGCTGAACAAGCGTGTGGTCGACTATCGCGATCATAAGGTAATGCTAGAAGACGGTAGCGAGATTGCCACCCGTACCTTTATTTGGGTGAGTGGTGTGACTGGTGTTACTTTCGGAAACATGGATGCTTCGTTGATAGGGCGTGGCGGACGTATTAAAGTCGATGAATTTAACCGGGTGGAGGGAATGAAGAACGTCTTTGCCATTGGTGACCAATGTGTGCAGTTTTCTGATAAAGACTACCCCAACGGACATCCTCAACTGGCACAAGTCGCTATCCAGCAGGGTGAACTCCTGGCAAAGAATCTGATGCGCCTTGAAAAAGGAGAGGAGATGAAACCTTTCCATTACCGGAATCTCGGCTCAATGGCAACTGTCGGTCGTAACCGTGCCGTGGCGGAATTTAGTAAGATAAAGACGCAAGGTTGGTTTGCCTGGGTGTTGTGGCTGGTAGTTCATTTGCGTTCTATTCTTGGCGTGCGCAACAAGGTGGTGGTACTACTTAACTGGATATGGAACTATTTCACTTACGACCAGTCCATGCGTATGATTGTCTATGCCCGGAAAGCAAAGGAGATTCGTGACAGGGAGGTCGTTGAAGCGACTACCCACTTAGGAAAAGACCTGCTGCACGAACCGCAACAAAGCGGACAGGAAAAAGCATAATGTCGTCTTATGCGGCACACCGTTCTGTTTCTGAACGGTAAATTCGTACAGGGTGTTCGATTTCGGACACCCTTTCTTTTGGGCTACATTCTCTATTTCAGTAGTTTATGATTCTGGCACGGATTTGGTATATATAAGTTCCGAATGAATATAATACATGATAAAATCATAAACAATCAGATATGGACAGAGAAATTCCTAAGGAAGTTCGTCAGAAAGAACGTAATAAGAAAATCATTCGTTATTCGGCCATAGGGGTGGCAGGAGTTATTGTTGTCAGTGTACTCATCTCTTTGATGAGAGTGGGAGTAGAAGAAAAAGATCTTGTGTTCTCTACAGTCGACAAAGGAGTGATCGAAGTCAGTGTCAGCGCGTCGGGAAAGGTGGTTCCTGCTTTTGAAGAGATAATCAATTCGCCTATTAACTCCCGTATCCTTGAAATCTATAAAAAAGGAGGCGATAGCGTGGAGATAGGCACTCCGATTTTGAAACTCGATCTTCAAAGTACGGAAACACAATACCAGAAACTGTTGGATGAAGAACAAATGCGTCGTTATAAACTTGACCAGCTTCGTGTCAACAGCCAGACCAAACTTTCCGATATGGCGATGCAGATCAAGGTTTCAGCCATGAAACTTAGCCGGATGAAGGTGGAACTGCGGAACGAACATTATTTGGACAGTCTCGGGGCAGGAACAACGGATAAAGTCCGTCAGGCGGAACTAAGCTATAATGTTGCCCAGCTCGAATACGAACAACTTCAACAGCAGTTTAAAAATGAACAGGAAGTGGCCGCCGCAGAGTTGAAGGTGCAGGAACTTGATTTCAATATCTTCCGTAAGAGTCTGGCGGAGATGAAGCGTACGTTTGAGGATGCGCAAATACGTTCTCCCCGAAAAGCTATCCTTACCTTTATTAATAATCAGATTGGTGCACAGATTTCGCAGGGCGAACAAGTGGCAGTCATCTCCGATTTGAGTCATTTCAAAGTGGAAGGCGAGATTGCCGATACGTACGGTGACCGTGTGTCGGCAGGGGGAAAAGCGATTGTGAAAATCGGCAGTGATAAATTGGAAGGAACTGTCAGCAGTGTGACACCGCTTTCCAAGAATGGGGTGATCTCTTTCAGCGTACAGTTGAAGGAGGATAACCACCGCCGTCTGCGTTCCGGATTGAAGACGGATGTCTATGTGATGAATGCCGTGAAAGAAGATGTGATGCGTATTGCCAATGGCTCTTTCTATGTGGGACGCGGTGAATATGAACTGTTTGTCTGCGATTCGGATAGCGAACTGGTCAAACGTAAAGTACAGTTGGGCGATTCCAACTTTGAATATGTAGAAGTGCTGAGCGGGTTGAAACTGGGCGACAGGGTAGTGGTGAGCGATATGAACTCCTATAAAAACAAGAATAAACTGAAACTAAAATAAGGTAGAAGATATGGCTGTCAGGGTATATTTGAAACAAGCGTGGAACTTAATGAAGCAGAATCCGCTTTTCAGCACGCTCTATATTGTAGGAACAGGGATTTCTATCGTTATGACAATGGTAATAGCTATTGTGTATTATGTGCGGTTGGCTCCTGTTTATCCGGAGACGAACAGGATGCGTACATTGGTGGTGAAATCCGCTAAAATGACAAACGATGAGAGTACTCATTCTGCCAATATCAGTTATGCAATGTTGAAAGACTGGTTCTACTCGTTGGAAAGTGCGGAAGTAAGTACCGGAGTGTCTGGTACAAGTTATGCCCGGGTGACAAACGACAAAGAAGAAATTCCGACTTATGCAAGGTATACGGACGAGAACTTTTTCCGTGTCTTTCCTTTGGTCTTTCTGGAGGGGAAGCCATTTACTGAGGCCGATCGCCGTAGCGGTATTCATAATGTAGTACTGACAGATAGTTATGCACAGCAGCTTTTCGGAACAACTAAGGGAGTGGTCGGTAAAAACTTCTTAATGGATTATACCAATGTAAAAGTGGTGGGTGTTGTGAAAAGTGGCAGTTTTCTTACACCGGACTCGTATGCCCAAGTTTATCTTCCTTATAGTTGTCGCGATGGCTATGATGATGAAGGAAGCCATTGGGCGTTGGGAGGTTATCGTGTCTACATTTTGATGAAGGAATCGAAAAGTGTCACAGATGTACAAGATGAAGTACTGGAACTTGTCCGTAAATTTAATGTATCGGATATGGGTGACGGGTGGAAGCTGGATTTAGTGGGACAACCCGAACTTTATTGGCATAGCACTTTCCGCCTCTGGAGTAATGTCGCTGTCGACTGGGGCAGGGTGATATGGATGTTTGTAGGTATCTTTATGGTATTACTTTTTGTTCCCGCTTTCAATTTGAGCGGCATGATTTCTGCCCGTATGGAACGCCAGTTACCGGATTTGGGTATACGTAAGGCGTTTGGTGCTTCCCGCAGGCGGTTATTGGTACAGATTATCTGGGAAAATCTACTCCTTACAGGCTTGGGAACTCTTCTCGGATTGGTAATAGCTTGGATTGTACTTGCTTTGTCGGGATATGAGATATTCAGTTTATTCGAAGTCTTTCCTAAGTTTCCTCCTAAAGGAGTGAATTTGGGAATGGGAATTGATATGTTTTTTGCTCCGTTAATCTTTGTGGCAGCGGCTCTGTTCTGTTTATTACTGAATCTGATATCAGCGTTAATACCCGCATGGAATGCATTACGTCATCCGATAGTTGAATCTTTGAATGAGCAGAAATAGGGTTATCACCTTATATATAATAGAATTAGATCATTATGTTGAAACTGATACTGAAAAATCTTTGGGCACGGCGAGTCCGGAATGCGTGGTTGCTTGCCGAACTGATACTGGTCACTGTTCTGACCTGGTATATCACTGATCCTCTCTTTGTGTTAAGTTATAATCAGACGTTGCCTTTAGGATACGAACCGGACGGGTTGCTGATTGCTCCTATCCGCAGTTTGCCTTCCACTGCTCCTGATTATAATAAGGAAGAAGCGGATTCTCTTCATACAATGGAAAATATGCATCGTATGTTACGTAAGTTGCGTGATTATCCCGGTGTACAGAATGCTGCTCCTTTGGTGACTTTTGCTTTTCCGGGTTCGGGAGGGAGTTCGTATAATACTTATGCATACGATACATTGGCAATACCGGCGTCCATATCCTACTTTATACCCCATACCGGATTCTTTGAGACTTTTGGTTTCAAAACCTTTGAAGGAAAGACATTGGGAGAATTGGACAATATGGATTATCAGAGAAATGATCTTGTTGTATCTGCTGATTTGTTGCAGATCCTTCCGAAGGTCGGCCGATTGACCGGAAAACGACTGTTTTATAATAGCGATGACGATGAGAAGGATACAACTTTTTTCTCAATAAAAGGAGTCGTGGAGAAAGTGCGTTCCCGTAATTATGAACAAGGTATGTATTCTTTCTTTGAACCGCAATTGAATGTTCGTTCGAAAGAAGTATGGAACGGGGGATCTTTTTTGATTCGTCTGCAACCGGATGTGTCCGAGCAACGTTTTCTGCATGACTTCCGTACTTGGGCATACAGTAATCTGAAAGCCGGTAATCTTTATATACGGGAGGTCTCTACTTACAAGGAACAATTGGATTACTTGGAATATGGCTCCGGTGTTACCAATAAATACCGGATGAATATAATATTAGCGGTTTTCTTTCTTATTAATCTGGCGTTAGGAGTCACCGGTGCTTTCTGGCTCCAAACTCGTAGCCGCCGTGAAGAAGTGGGAATTATGTTGAGCTATGGGGCAGCACCGGGTAATATATGCAGGCTATTAATGGGAGAAGCTGCTATATTGGCTTCGTTTGCCTGGTTGGTGGGGTGTCTGATTTATTTGCAGTATGGACTGGCAGAAGGCAACTGGTATGAACAGGGCTATGTCGTGCCTTCACTTTGGATTAACAATTTCTGGCTGCATTATATAGTAGTGTCACTTATAGTTTATATCATTATTATCGTTGTGGTGTTGCTCGGAGTCTTTATTCCGGCTTACAAGATAAGTAGGATTCCTCCCACCGAAGCCTTGCGTGATGAATAAATGATGAAAGATACGACCGGAAAAAAAGAAAGACAGATTATAATAATAACGATTTAAATACTTACGACTGTGATTAAATTAGTTGGCATTAATAAGATTTATCGCACCAATGAGATTGAAACGGTAGCGTTGGAGGATGTAAACCTTACAGTGAATAAAGGAGAGTTCCTGAGCATTATGGGGCCGTCAGGTTGTGGTAAATCCACTTTATTGAACATTATGGGGCTATTGGATACACCAACCGGTGGAAGTATAGAAGTAGCCGGAACAAGAATTGAAAGCATGAAAGATAAGGAACTTGCCGCTTTCCGTAATAAGAAACTGGGATTTGTGTTTCAGTCCTTCCACCTGATAAATTCGCTCAATGTGCTGGATAATGTTGAGTTGCCTTTACTTTATCGTCGTATGAGTAGCAGTGAACGCAAGCGGTTGGCACAGGACGTTTTGGCAAAGGTGGGGTTAAGTCACCGGATGCGTCATTTCCCGTCTCAGCTCTCCGGTGGTCAGTGCCAGCGTGTTGCTGTTGCCCGTGCGATTATCGGCAATCCGGAGATTATCCTTGCTGACGAGCCGACCGGTAACCTGGACTCCAGAATGGGAGCGGAAGTTATGGAACTGCTTCACCGGTTGAATAAGGAAGACGGACGGACGATTGTTATGGTGACGCATAATGAAGAACAGGCAAAACAGACTTCGCGGACAGTTCGTTTCTTTGACGGGCATCAAGTGCAGTAAAAAGTTAAGGCTATTTGCATTGTTTTCAATATAATAACTTATCTTTGTGCGAATAATATTGAAAGAGGTGCAGATCTTTTGCTTATGAAACAACGATATTTCTGTGTGTTTGTAGTTCTGTTTATTGCCGTTCTTTGTCAAGCGGCAGCATCGGAGCGTACATACAATGTGCTTTTTATCCAATCGTATACTTCGCAGACTCCTTGGCATCGCGATTTGAACCAAGGTTTGGTGAAAGGCTTTAAAGATAATGGCTTGAAAGTGAATATAACGACTGAATATCTGGATGCGGATTTTTGGGCATTCAGATCTGAGAAAGTCATTATGCGTCGTTTCTGTGAGCGTGCCCGTGACAGGGAGACCGATTTGATTGTGACATCCAGTGATGAGGCTTTCTATACGCTCTTTGCGTGTGGAGACTCGTTGCCCTTGCAAATACCGGTTGTATTTTTTGGGATTAAGTATCCGGATGGGAAGCTGTTTGCCGCTCATCCCAATGTCTGCGGATATACGGTCAATCCTGATTTTGATATTATTTTGCGGGAGGCACAGCGACTGTTTCCCAAACGCAAAGAGGTTATTTGTGTGATTGATAATAGTTTTCTGAGTAACAAGGGACTGGAGGATTTTCAGGAGGAATGGGAAGTCTTTCAGAAAGATAATCCCGATTATGACATGAAGATATATAACACACAAAATCAGACAACCAGCCATATTATTTCTGCTATTTGCTATCCGCGTAATAGTTACGGACGTGTGGTAATTGCTCCCAAATGGTCTCCTTTTCTTTCTTTTGTAGGCAAAAACTCGAAAGCCCCTGTTTTTGCTACACAGAATGTTGGTTTGACCAACGGAGTGTTCGGTGCTTATGATTGCGATGCCTATACTTCGGCAATGCAGGCCGCACAGAGAGCTTCTTCCGTATTAAAAGGAACATCTCCCAAAGACGTCGGGGTTACTGAGATTCCGCAAGGGTTTATATATGACTACAAGCAACTGGAATTTTTTCATGTCAATCCTGACAAGATAGGCTCGAAAGGAACTGTTGTCAATGAACCCTATTGGGAGAAATATAAACTCTTGTTTATTCTTCTTTATCCGTCTATTTTGGCATTATTGATTGCGTCTATCGTATGGTTAATGCGTGTTAATCGTCGTGAGGCCAAACGGAGGGTACAGGCGCAGACCCGTTTGTTGGTACAGAATAAAATGGTGGAACAACGCAATGAGTTTGACAATGTCTTCCATTCCATTCGCGACGGTGTCATTACATATGATACCGATTTACATATCCATTTCACCAACCGTTCCCTGTTGCAAATGCTACATTTGCCGTTCGATATAGGCGGACGTGTGTATGAAGGAATGATGGCGGGAAGCATTTTCAAGATTTATCATAATGGTCAGGATATCCTCCATAAAATGTTGAAGGAAGTAGCAAAGACCGGAAAGAGTGTTATGATACCGCAAGGTGCCTTTATGAAAGAAGTACATAGTGACAAATATTTCCCCGTATCGGGAGAAATCGTGCCTATCTTTTCAAGGGAAGAAATTACCGGTATGGCTCTTTCTGCACGTAATATATCGGATGAAGAGATGCAGAAGCGTTTCTTCGACATGGCAGTGGACGAGAGCGCTATTTATCCGTGGCAGTTTGATATGGAAACAAATTGCTTTATTTTTCCGCAAGGCTTTCTGGTGAGGCTCGGTTATGATGAAGCTGTTACTACCATTTCTCGCGAAGAAATGGATCGTACGATTCATCCGGATGATATAAAAGAAATACGTGTTCTTTTTGACAAGGCCTTGTCGGGTGAAGAAGAAAGCACACGTTTGAACTTCCGCCAGCGTAATGTGAAAGGCGAATATGAGTGGTGGGAATACCGTTCTTCTATTGTTACCGGCTTGACGCAGGATTCTCTCTATAATATATTAGGTGTATGTCAGAGTATCCAGCGGTATAAGACTGCTGAGCAAGAGATGCGGGAGGCGCGTGATAAGGCGCTTCAGGCGGATAAATTGAAGTCGGCCTTCCTTGCCAATATGAGCCACGAAATCCGCACTCCGCTGAATGCTATCGTCGGTTTCTCCGATTTGTTGAGTGATACGAGTAACTTTACCGAAGAAGAGGTGACGCAGTTTATTGCCACAATCAACAAGAACTGCGGATTGTTACTGGCTTTGATTAACGATATTCTCGATTTGTCGCGCATCGAATCGGGAACAATGGAATTTATGTTTGCGGAACATAACCTGCCTTTATTGCTCAAAACTGTCCATGATTCGCAGCGCCTGAATATGCCTGCGGGCGTAGAACTGGTACTGCGTATGCCTGCGGGCGACAAGAAATATCTTACGACAGATAATGTCCGCCTGCAACAGGTAGTCAATAACCTTATTAATAATGCTGCCAAGTTCACCGGTAGCGGCTTTATCACTTTCGGTTATGAAGAAGATGAAGAACCGGGTTATACTCGGATTTTCGTAGAAGATACGGGAGTCGGCATTTCGGAAGAAGGTATCCGCCATATCTTCGAGCGGTTCTATAAGGTCGATAACTTTACGCAGGGGGCAGGTTTGGGATTGAGTATTTGCCAGACTATTGTCGAACGTCTGAAAGGAACTATCAGTGTCACTTCCGAAGTAGGCAAAGGCACCCGCTTTACGGTACGTCTTCCTAACTACTGCGAATAGACACCCGTATCTGCTACAAACAATACTAAAACGGCTGCATACATAATCGAACGTTCATTTTTGAGCATAGTGTCCGAAAATGAACACTGTTCTTATTCTTTAATTGATTGAAAATAAATACCTTATTCTTTTGGCACATCGTTTGAACCTCCTTAGGTGAAAAATATAGTGCGTAATGAAAAAGAAAAGTATATTGTTTGCTCTTGCTGCTGTTTGCCTGCCTGTGGTATTATCGGCACAGCAGGAAAGGAAGATAACCTTGAATGAAGCTATTGCTATGGCACGCGTGCAATCCGTAGATGCCGCCGTTGCCCTGAATGAATTGAAAACTGCCTATTGGGAATATCGTACCTTCCGTGCCGATCTTTTGCCGGAAGTCAACCTGACCGGTACATTGCCTAATTACAACAAGTCTTATGGCTCCTATCAGAATGCAGACGGTTCATACAGCTTTGTCCGTAACAGTGCTTTGGGACTTTCCGGCGACCTTTCCATTGACCAGAACATCTGGCTTACCGGCGGTAAACTTTCATTGGTGTCTTCGCTCGACTATATGAAGCAGTTGGGCTCCGGAGGCGACCGTCACTTCATGTCTGTTCCCATTACGCTGAAACTCACGCAACCGATTCTTGGCGTAAACAACGTGAAATGGAACAGGCGCATTGAACCGGTACGTTATGCGGAAGCAAAAGCTGCTTTTATTACCGCTACCGAAGAAGTAACCATGCGGGCAATCACCTATTATTTTAATCTCCTGCTGGCCGAAGAAAACTTGGGGACAGCCAGGCAAAACCTCTCCAATGCCGACCACCTCTACAAAGTAGCACTTGCTAAACGTGAAATGGGGCAGATCTCCGAAAACGAACTCTTGCAACTGAAACTTTCCGCCTTGAATGCAAAAGCTTCTTTGACGGAGGCCGAAAGTGACCTCAATGCCAAGATGTTCCAGCTTCGCGCCTTTTTAGGAGTGGGAGAGGATGAAAATCTGCGTCCCGTCATTCCCGAAACTGTGGACGGAACGAAAATGGAATACAATCAAGTGTTGAGCAAAGCTTTGGAACGTAACTCATTTGCTCAGAACATTCGTCGCCGACAGTTGGAAGCTGATTATGAAGTGGCCACGGCACGCGGTAACCTGCGTAGCATCGATCTGTTTGCAAGTGTGGGGTATACCGGAGAGAATCGTGATTTCCCTGCTGTTTACAAGAATTTGCAGGATAACCAAATTGTGCAGGTCGGTGTTAAGATTCCTATTCTGGACTGGGGAAAACGCCGGGGTAAAGTTCGGGTTGCCAAGAGCAACCGTGAAGTGGTGCTTTCCAGAATCCGTCAGGAACAGATAAACTTCAATCAGAACATTTTCCTGTTAGTGGAGAATTTCAATAATCAGGCGCAGCAGTTAGCTATTGCAAAGGAAGCTGATCTCATAGCGCAGCAACGTTACAAGACCAGTATTGAAACCTTTCTGATTGGCAAGATTAATACGCTGGACCTGAACGACGCTCAAAGTTCCAAAGATGCGGCGCGTCAGAAGCACATTTCCGAGCTCTATTATTATTGGTATTATTTTTATCAGATTCGTAGCCTGACGCTTTGGGATTTCCGTACCAATACCGAACTGGAAGCCGATTTTGATGAAATAGTGCGACAATAAAAAAGGAAAGGTCCATAAAGACAGTATTTTTTTGTAGATTTGCATCATCACAGTAATAGAAAAGGAAGCTCTGATAGAATATAGAATAAGGAATACGAACTATGATTCTGATAATTGACGATGATAGCGCGGTACGTTCTTCGCTTAGTTTTATGTTGAAGCGTGCGGGATACGAAGCACAGGTAGTTCCCGGTCCCCGGGAAGCTATCGAGGTAGTGCGTACGGTAGCTCCGGATTTGATACTTATGGATATGAACTTCACTCTCTCAACGACAGGTGAAGAAGGTTTGACTCTGCTCAAACAAGTGAAAGTGTTCCGTCCCGACACTCCGGTGATACTGATGACAGTTTGGGGGAGTATCCAACTTGCCGTGCAGGGAATGCAGGCAGGAGCTTTTGACTTTATTCCCAAACCGTGGAACAACGCTGCCCTGCTGCAACGTATCGAGACGGCCTTGGAACTTTCCACTGCTCCTAAAGAAACAACGCAGGAACAGAACGACGCATTCAATCGTAATCATATCATCGGTCGTAGCCAAGGCTTGACGGACGTATTGAATACCATTGCCCGCATTGCAAAGACCAACGCCTCCGTATTAATAACAGGCGAAAGCGGTACAGGTAAGGAACTGATAGCCGAAGCGATCCATATTAACAGCCAGCGTGCTAAGCATCCTTTTGTAAAAGTAAACCTCGGAGGAATTTCCCAAAGCCTGTTTGAAAGTGAAATGTTCGGGCACAAGAAAGGAGCTTTTACCGACGCTTCCGCCGACCGTACCGGACGTTTCGAAATGGCAGACAAGGGAACGATCTTCCTTGATGAAATAGGCGACCTCGACCTTTCCTGTCAGGTGAAGCTTCTGCGTGTATTGCAGGATCAGACCTTCGAAGTACTCGGCGACAGTCGTCCCCGCAAAACGGACATCCGTGTAGTTTCCGCCACCAATGCCGATTTGCGCAAAATGGTGAATGAACGTACTTTCCGTGAAGACTTGTTCTATCGTATCAATCTGATAACCGTTAAACTACCCGCTTTGCGCGAACGCCGTGAGGACATCCCTTTGCTGGTGCGTCACTTCGCTGACCGTCAGGCAGAGACGAACGGATTGCCTCGCACGGAATTTTCCGCCGATGCCATGCAATTTTTGAGCCGCCTGCCTTATCCGGGAAATATCCGCGAATTGAAGAACTTGGTGGAACGTACGATACTTGTCAGTGGCAAGCCTACTCTCGACGCATCCGATTTCGACGCCCAGTATATCCGCCATAACGATCAGAAAGCAGCCGAAAGTACTTCTTTTATCGGCATGACTTTGGACGAAATAGAGCGTCAGACCATACTTCAGGCTTTAGAACGGCATAAAGGTAACCTGAGTCAGGTAGCTATGGCATTAGGTATCAGTCGTGCCGCCCTTTACCGGAGGCTTGAAAAGCATAATATAAATTATACGTTATAATAGCTTGTATATTGTGGCTCTGTCTGATGATGCAGACAGATAATTACCAGTGAATCATATAACTTAAAACTATTTGTCCGTGCGAATCAAAGGCTTCTTTTACATATTCGTCATCTTGTTGTTGATTTTGGGAATTGGCTTGCTTTGCCTTTCCGGCCAGTTACGTCCGGCTTTCTTTTATGTAGGAGAGGGGCTGATCCTGTTCATCTTGGTCTATCTGGTTTTCTTTTATCGTAAGATAGTGAAACCTTTGAACACGATTGGAAGCGGTATGGAATTGTTACGCGAGCAGGATTTCAGTAGTCGACTGAGCCGGGTGGGGCAGTACGAAGCCGACCGTATCGTGAATATCTTCAACCGCATGATGGAACAACTCAAGAACGAACGCCTCCGTCTGCGCGAACAGAATCATTTTCTCGATTTGATGATTAAGGCTTCTCCTATGGGAGTTATCATCACCTCCCTTGACGACGAACTTTCGGAACTTAACCCTATGGCGTTGAAAATGCTCGGTGTCCGCTTCGAAGATGTTCAGGGGAAAAAGATGAAAGACGTTGACTCCCCGTTAGCCGGGGAACTTGCCAGTCTGCCGAGAGGTGAGACAGTAACCGTCCGCCTGAATGACTCGAACATTTACCGATGCACCCATTCCTCCTTTATCGACCGTGGATTCCAACATCCTTTCTTTCTGATCGAAAGCCTTACGGATGAAGTGATGAAAGCTGAGAAGAAAGCCTATGAGAAAGTAATCCGTATGATAGCCCACGAAGTGAACAATACCACTGCGGGAATTACCTCTACGTTGGACACCGTAGAGCAAGCGCTTACTACGGAAGAAGGTATGGAAGACATCTGCGATGTGATGCGTGTCTGCATTGAACGCTGTTTCTCCATGAGCCGCTTCATCACTCGCTTTGCCGATGTAGTGAAGATTCCCGAACCGACGTATTCTCTTGTCAATCTCAACGACCTAGTCTTTGCTTGTAAACGTTTCATGGAAGGAATGTGCAACGACCGCCACATCACTCTCCGCATGGAGATAGACGAAAGTCTGCCGGACGTAAAACTGGACAGCTCCCTGTTTGAACAAGTGCTTGTCAATATCATTAAGAATGCGGCGGAGAGTATCGCACCGGAGGGGAAAAGCATTGTGCCTGAAGACGAAAGTCCGGAACCCAAAGGAGAAATCATTATCCGTACCCTGTCTCCTGCTACGATCGAGGTGATAGACAACGGCAGAGGGATCAGTAAAGAGACAGAAGCCAAACTGTTCAGCCCCTTCTTTTCAACGAAACCGAACGGTCAGGGGATCGGGCTTATCTTTATCCGTGAAGTTCTGATGCGTCACGGATGTACTTTCTCTCTGCGTACTTATTCCGACGGATTAACCAAATTTCGTATTCTTTTTCCTTAAATGTGATAAATGAGAACAGTTCTTCCGTCAAACAGAACTATTAATTGTCCCCAAATACCCTTACCTTTGCCCCGCTCAATTCAATAGAATTTAAGGTATGAGACTAATGGTAAAAGGTGTACTAACGCTCTTTCTTTTCTTGACTATCAGTATTCCGCTAAGCGCGCAGTATATACTGCAAGGCGTGGTGACTGATTCTCTGACAAAGGAACCTTTACCTTATGCATCTGTACGTCTGAAAGACACGACCGAAGGAACGACCACCGGAAGCGACGGACGTTTCTACTTCAAGACCAGCCGTTCCGAAGCAGTGCTGGTAGTTTCAGTGATAGGCTATAATGATTACAGCCGGCAGATTCGTCCTGCCCGGAATGCATCTTATAAAATCGCCCTTTCACCCACTTCGTATTCC
>ERZ773237.1979-NODE-1979-length-14836-cov-4.615249_pt1 | contig 14836 bp, 10 predicted proteins | sample MGYA00580990_ERZ773237 | MGnify/ENA primary metagenome ERZ773237 (study PRJEB29015, sample SAMEA2737749) | human gut metagenome | biome: human gut; feature: human-associated habitat; material: faeces | place: China | collected 2012 ...
GAGTGACTGGCTACGAACCAGTAGGTCGGGGGTTCGAGTCCCTTCTGGCGCACCAATCATTTTTGATACTCACAAAGGAAAATCCACAGGATATAAAAAATGTGGACTTTCCTCAGCAAGTATCTTTAAGTATCCTTGCTGAGCATATATGAAAGCTTGTAGTAACAAACTAAGATATGTTTTGTGACATTTGTTTCGTTTCGCTCTTAGACCTTGTCAAGGCAGCTTCACATTGTGGAGCTTAAGCGAATCATCTGATGTTAATCCATAGTGGCGTCGGCACATAGGCTTGCAGTTAGCTTAACTGTTACTGGCTGGCTCGTGTTCATGTTCTGTAATGTTAAGAATGCCTGATCGGCGTGATTGAACAGTAACGAACGTCATGGCTCAAAGCGACTTAAAGACAACTCAATGTCTTGTTGTGCTTGTGTTTCACATCAGTTGACCTCATCTCAATCTTATTTGAGGACTTACGATATTTGATTTTCAAGCTGCATTTTTGATGAGTTGAATCAGCAGCTAAAAGCAAAAAGAGCTTTCCAGATGTTTGACATCGTGAAAAGCCCTTGACAATCTATTTCCAACGTGCTATAATAGAGCACGAGGATAGCATTCTCTGAAAGCTCACAGTTGATCCGAACATCTGTGTTGCTGGGCTTATAATCTCCGCCAAGAGTTTATAAGCCTTAGAGGGTGCGATTTTTTATGCCCTCTAAATTTCCTCTGTATATTAATTATACCACCATTTTGTCAATTTGTCAATACTTTTGCGGAAATTAATGGCGGAAAATATATATTTTATATATAAATGCAAAATGCCCCCTAGTGTGTCACCGTGACACATATTCTTGGTCTTGTCATTTTAGAAACTTTTTCGAAAAAGTATTTTTTCAAAAATGGAGTTGTTTCTTATGGTTATTCTTGAGGTTCCTGAATTTCAATATGATATTGTCAAATCCAGAGGTGCTGTCTGGGATGCTAACATCAAAAAGTGGTGTGCTGATCGAAAACATCTAAATGCATTATGCGAATGGATACCGTACTATAAGGAATCTTACTATCATGGAAAAGAAGTTCAGGGTATAAATACTTTTGAATTACAAGAGTTTGATAAGGTCTTTGATAATAATATAGATATTATTAATCAATATTTGTATCTATGTATTACGAATATCAAGTGTCCTCTTTGCTGGGAAGAAACGCCTGTTGTGTTTAAAATATCTTGTTATGAATATTATATAGACGATGTTTCTAATGATTTTTTCCCTTTTGAAAACTTTTCTATCCTGCCCTTAAAAGACATAATGGTTATGAATAAATCAAATCCGGTGATTTCATATTTGTATGAATATCTTCATGATAATTTCGGGTATGATATGAACGTATTTATATCTGAGTTCTATGATGATAAATGCAATTTAAAGTATTGTAGCAAGGATTATTTATGCTACAACACTTGTCGTAACTGCCACCGCCACTTAAATATTGAAGATGAAAAGCTGTCTTTATGGTTTAGTGATGTCTTGTTCGATTTTTCCTTTGATGTTTTAAAAATTGAATTAAAGTATGATTTGGTTTATTCGTATTACGCAACTCCTGCAATTATAGATTTAAAAGAATATTATTATGAGATTCCCGATGAATATAAGAATTCAACAGACCCTCTTCGTAGCAATTCTCCGTTTTGTACTAAGGCTTACGAAACGTGGAAAAACGAAGGCTTTTACAGATCAGAATTTTTTGCCAAATGGAAACAAAAATTAAAAAATGCAGAAGTGATAAGATTTACATTTTAATTCATATAGCGATTTCGTATGTTGATATACTATGCAAGTGTTTGATTGCAAATAAAAACTCCCTATGTTTCACGATGACACACCAGGACGTTCTTTACTAAAATAGTTAAGTTTTGAGTATTTATGTGTTAAACTCATATTTTTTATTTTATATTTATAGAAATAAAGATAAAAGATAACATGTTTTTTGTCTTTTTTATAGTGAAAAAAACTTTTTTTAGAATTGTTAGTGAAAAATTTGACTTTTATTTTTTGGTGTGATATAATAAAATTTTCGCCCAAAGTGGAAATTTAGTGAAAAATGGTCAATTTATCACACTTTTTCTGAAAATAATAAAAAAATCGGCTTTTGTTCGTATATGCGTTTGACGGCAAGAAAATTTTGTGGTATAATATTACTTGGATGAGGAAATAAAAAGCAGACCTGCTTTCAGATATTAAAGGAAAGGAGGTAATTGCCAAGTGGATGTACCAATTTTAGCACTGACCATTTTGCTTGTTTGGGTTTTGGGCAACATTATAAAAGAGCAAAAAAAATAACCGTGCTAGCCTGTCAAACTAAACGGTTATTTTAAATAATCACAGACAACCAACTTAGTAAGTTGCGTTGCCTCATCTATGTTTAATATAGCACAATTTGAGTTGATTGTCAACATTGTTAAGACTTCTCAGGGCGTTTATGCTCTGGGAGGTCTTTATTATTTATGTTATGTACAATGTGAAAAATTATGAATGTGTCACGGTGACACATTCACATCTTTCATGTAATCTTCAATAGTGTTAGCAACGTTAAGCTTCTCCTGAAATGTTAAGTGAGTGTAGATATCGCTCGTCACTGCCAAACTGCTGTGTCCAAGCCATGCAGATACGGCTTTCATGGGAACGCCATGTTGAACGAGCAGGGAAGCGCAAGTGTGGCGAAGATCGTGAAAGCGGCATCTGAGGTGCATTTCGTTCATTAGTCTGATGTAACGGACAGAAAGCTCATCAGGCTGTATAAGAATGCCCTTGCTATCAACGCATATGTATTGTAAATATTGCCGTGAATAGCTGCTCCTGTTAGCTGCATAAGACAAGCACTGCTTGTGTTTGAGCCATTTCAAGTAGCTGTATACACTGTCAGGCAGCGGAAGTGTGCGGCGGCTTGACCTTGTTTTAGGCACGTCTGAAAATATAAGCGTAGTTTTATGGTTTTTGACGCATTTGACCACAGTATGTTGAATGCACATAGTGCGCTGCTCAAAATTGATATCCGACCAACGCAGCCCCAGAACTTCACTTCGCCTAAGCCCCATTGTTCCTGCTATAAACACAGGTGTGTAAATTGCAGTGTGTTTTATTTTGCTGAGAACAAGATCAAATTGATCGGTGCTAAGGAAATTTCCGCAGAACTTGTTACAGGAGGGGAGTTCTGCAAGAAGTGCGGCATTTTGGTCTGTCAATCCGTTCTTTACGGCAAATTTCAGCGCCATCTTGATGTTTGAATGATGTTTCCTGATGGTTGAGCCTGATAAGCCTGATTGAAGCTTTGTGAAATAATATTCTTCAAGCACTGCTGGCGTGAGTTGAGAAAGCATTGTACCCTTGCTGCGAAAATACGGCACAATGTGGTGATTGACCTGGGTGCAGTAAGCTTCATATGTGTTGGCTTTTACAGACATTTTTTTGTTGTGCAGCCACGTTTCAAGCAGATCGGCGAATAGAATTTCACTAGCTCTCTTTCGGTCTGCCAATTCGTCCTTTAACTGCTGATTTTCCCCTGCAAGCTGTACCACAAGTCTCTCAAGCCTTGTTTTTTCGTCAATTAGTTCTTCGATAGTCATAATGATCCCCTTTTTTGATATAATAAATAATTATATTACAAAAACAGGCATTTTGACAGCTTGAATTGATATCTGTCTGAAAGAAAAAGCGAATTTCACATAAAAACAAAAACACACTTTAATAACTTTGATAATAACTAAGTATATAAACCAAAATCAATTATTTGATTTCAGACAGATAATCAAGAATGGGTCAGTTATAGACAGTTCATTTTACCCACTACCCCTTTTTAAGAAAAAAATCTCTAAAAGCCGCATTTTTTTCTTAAAACCTATTGACAAACCCGATTTTTTGTTATACAATGAACTTGTGTTTTTAATGGGTGTGTTCATTGTAAAGCAATGAATGCTCTGCCTCCTGCTCGAGCGGCGGGAGGGTTTTTTTATTCTGCTGTGATGAACATATATGCAGACAGTATATGTGTTGTCTGTAAAATCACCTGCACGAGTTCTGATTTTCTTCTTACGAATGAATTTGCCTTTTACAAGCTTTTCTATCGTCCTGAGAACGTCCTGGCGGCTCATGCCTAGAAGCTGAGATAGATCATTATAGCTTTGAAAAAAACTCTTGTGCGAGCTGTCAGCCAGCTTACAGCACACTGCATAAACTCTGAATTCATTTCCATTCAATCTGCTCATAAGCTTTTTATCCATGGTGAAATATTTAGAAGCTGTAGATACGGCTTCAATAGTGTATGTATATGTGCCAAGCTTTCCAGGAGCATTTGTCTGGCGCTTCTGTGACTTGATAAATCCACTCTTGATCAGTGAGCTTGCCGCACGCTTAACAGTGGATACTGAAAAGCCGCATAGTGACACAAGAGTTGTCTGCTTGACTGTGATCTCATAGCCAAGCAGATTTCTTTTTGTATTCTTGTGGATAAGACTATAGAATACACAGGCAAGCTTCAAGTCTGATGCCTGCGTAAAACGTGTAACAAAGCTGTTAGGTATTCGCACTTTTCAATTCCTCATTATTAATGTATTGTTCCAGTGCCGCCCATTCATCGGCAACAAAATTGCTGCGTATATCAGGACGTTTCTGTATTTTCTTTATGTAGCCCCTTGCAGCGGCATAGTTTTTCTTTTCAAGAAGGCTACTAAGCTCATCTCCTGCAAGTCCATTGACCTTATAGAGCAGTGCAGATATATCTACATATGGGAGTTCGCTTTGAGAAGCAGGGAAGTCATCGGGGAGATAAAGCTCGTCCGTGCTTTCATCAAAGCCGTCCTCGTCATCCTGAAAGCCATTGTCAGAATAAGCCTGGGCAAATATTTTTCGTGCTTCATTATCACGAAATTCTTTTAGCTGTTGGATATGCTGCTGATACTCTATGACCTGACGCTGCGCCTGACTTGCCTGTTTTTCAAGATCCAATGCAGCCTTATACACAAGCTCAGAAACTGCTCCGCCTGCAGCCTTTATTTTCTCAATATCATTAAGCTGCATATAGTATTTGTTCATAGCACTTTCTGCATTATTTTTCAGCTTATCAAGTCTATACTGATTGCCTATAACGCCCAAACTGTCCCAAAGCTCATCATATGGGTAAAGCACAGCAGAGAGGTCTATGTTATGGTTTCTTATAGGCAGATTTTCTACAGGTATTCTTGGCGGCTTATTCTCGATAAGGTGATAAGGCGTGATATTAGTTCGTATTGGCTCACAGCGCATTTTCTTCACTATGGCAGTGCCGAACGGCAGCTTTGAGAGCTGTGTTGTATCGAGCAGAGCCTTGCGGTCAACGTGTTCACCTTGGTGATCAATAAAGCCGTATAGGCTACCGCTGAATGTAAGATAGTTTACGGTCTCGTTTCCTATCATTTCGGAAAACGTCTTGTTTGTGTTTCCGTTAAGAGAGAGTATGTATATCTGAATATTGCAAGCGCCCTTTATGCCGTCCTCTTCTTTATCATACTTTTTGAGCTGACCATAGTCCTGCAGAAAAAGATTGAACAGAATATTAGCTCCTGGAGAAGCGTTCATTTTGCTGCTGAGGTCAGGAAGCTTTGTCATTTGACCAAACTCATCGTAGATATACTCTATTTTTCGTGGCAATTTGCCGCCCTGGTATTTTCTTGCCTGCTTTGCAAGGTACATAAAGGATTGGTCTGCAAACATTGAAGCTATTACATAACGTGATTTTTCCTCATACGGCACAAGCATATATATTATGCAAGGCTGATCTTCATTGATAAGGTCAGCAAAGTTTATTTCATTTTTAGATGTCAGCTTTTGAACACCCATATCCGTCATGAATATCTCAAGGTCTGCGGAGAGAACAGTGTATATTGAAGAACGTGTATCACCCTGGGAGAACTTTGACGTTGAATAGGATGTTCTTGCAAGACAGCCCACAGGCAGCGCATTGAACAGCTCATCGAGAGCATTGACCATTTTCTTATTGCCGCTTTCGTCCTCGATCACAGTATTGTATACGCCAAATTCAGTAAAGAATGTTGTTATGCTGTACATATTAACGTTTGACATATCACCTTTTTCATAGCCTTTATCAAGAAAATAGTATATCAGGGCGCTTAAAAGTGACCTTGCAGAGTCTGTCCATATTGCTTCACTTTGTACATCGTCTGTAAGACAGTGGGCAAACGAGCTGACAAGCTTAGAGGTTTGTGAAAGATCGTTGCTTCCGCTCCGTTTTGCAGCGAGATATTCGTCAATGATAAGTTGTAGAGGATTCCAACAATCAGATCGGTCCGTATCGATAAGATTAAGAGTGACTATCTTATATCCGTTATTTGCAAAATCTTCATATGTCAGTTCAAGCAACTCGCCTTTCATATCGTTTATGATAAGCGAGGGCTTATTTTTTGAGTTAGCCATAAGCCGCATACTTGGCAGCACATAGCATTCGCCTTTACCTGAACGAGGAGCGCCTACTATCATTGTGTTGTATGTACCAGTTTCAACATAGTACATACCATTGCTTTCACCAATGAGCATACCTGCTTGTTCCGCTGACTTTATATTATCCATAGGGACTGCCTGAAAGTGTTCAAGAAGCTCATTATCTTCCATGAATTTATTATCACCCTTGATGTCCTTGCTGTCATTCTTCATACGCCACAGAGTATGGAGCTTTACTGTTATACACAATCCTACTACCATTGCCAGGATAATCTCAAAAATGAACATCATAAATCCTGACGGAACAATGATGTTCCACGGCATAAAGTGAGTGCTTGTGTATTCACCAGAGCGTCCGTTAAGGCTTACCCTGCGCATACTTTTAAAGATGTAAATAAAAATGCTGTTAAAGATCACATATAGTATCGATGTAGCTATTGCAAATTGTTTTATTCTGACATTTCGGCGGTCTTTGTCTTTTTCAATAGGTGTTTTATTCACCGCATTTAAAATACGCATAGCAAGATCATAGATCCAGCCAAATACAAAAAGAATTTTTGCGATGATAAGATTTTTTATGCGCTTAAGTTTTTCAAGATCCATATTAGTTCCCCTTTATATGCTATGATATTGTTCTTTTGCTTTCGCCATTTCCTGCTCGATCTCAAATTCTCTCATAAGACGTGCGGTTTTTGCTTCTTCAGATTTAAGGGCGTTGCGCAGCATACTTGATGATTTATGAAGAAGTGTCCTCTGCGCCTGCATACAGCCTGCAAGTCTGAACTCAAATGGTATATCCGCTTTTTTACCGCTTATTATCTTTTTAGCAATGTCATTGCCTGAGCGTGCTGACTTTCTCAGCCATTGATATGCTGCTTTCTTTTGACCGTCACGAAGCAGCATTAAACCATAAGCGAGCTGTCCACTGTTGTTGCCGTTTAAAGCGCACTGACGGAAGCACTTTTCAGCCATTTCGTTTTTATTTTCAGACAGATACACTTTTCCAAGAATATACTGTGCATTTGGATCGTTGTATTCAAACGCAGAACGCTTAAGGTATTCTTTAGCTTTTGTATTATTGAATGAGCTATAGTATTTGCCCATAGTGTATATCGCAGGCTCAAAGTCCTTATCGGCGGCTGATGAAATGTAGCGTATTCCTTTTGAAACTTCTGTTGATTTTCTGCTATCAAGAAGAATTTTCCCTGCAGCATACATTCCGTATGTGTTATCCTTGTCTGCGGCTTTGATGAAATACTGCAATGCTTTTCTTTTTTCCTGAAATGAAAGATACAATTTACCAAGGCGGTACGCTGCTATTCCCATAACATCATCCTTATGCTCAGCAGCGTGCATGAGGTGCTTTTCTGCAAGAGCATTGTCATTGAATTGCTCCTGATAGAGTTTTCCGAGAGTGTATGCTGCATAGTAATTATCTTTTGCTACTGAACGTTCTAAGTATGATGCCGCCTTGTCATATCTCTCTTGTGAAAGATACAGCTTGCCAAGACTATATTCACACAATCCTGTTTTATCCTGTGCGTTTTCAGCACCCTTTATCAGGACTTTTTCAGCCTTTTGAAGATCTTTTTTGCTGTCGCTCTGATATAGCTTACCGAGCATATATTGTGATTTATAGTTATTGGAGTCCGCCGAGAGCAGCAGATATTTTTCAGCACATTCAAGGTCTATATCCGTTCCTTTGCCATTCAGATACATCATACCTATCTTGTAGCTGATATTATCGTCATGGTTTTTAGTGAATATTTTCTCTAAACCTGTTAAAGATTCAGCGTAAAAATCATGCGCACTCGTTAGGTCTTTTTCTACTCCTTGTCCCAGTTCATAAGCTTGTCCTACGGCATAACTTGCGAACGGCATTCCGCCTTTGCTGCTTAGTGAGCGCATATAATAGTCAAATGCTTTGGCATAGTCTGTTTCAACACCAGAGCCGTATTTGTATATGTTACCGAGAGCAAAAAAAGCATATTTGTTTTCAGACAGCTTATAATGCTCTATGGCTGAGTTATAGTCTTGAGTAACTCCAAGACCATATTCATACATTTTACCTATGCGATAGTTGAGATAGGACTTTGTCCAATTATCACGTTTGTCATCACTCATGCTTACTATGGACAGCAGCTTGTGAAAATCTTCAAAGGCTTTGCTGTAATATTGCTGGCTTAATGTATCGCCGTCTTTTGATTTTAGCATTTGGCTGTCATAAAGCTTGCCTATGTCATATGTTGCGATAATATTTCCGCTTTTGCTTTCTATTGAGAGTATTTCAAAAGCTTTTTCGGGGTCTTTCTTTATGACTGCTGATTTGTTCTGTTCATTTCCGTACATATAGTCGAGGGCAAGCTTATAGTTCTTGCTCCAATCTATGCGTAGACGTTCCACTGCCTGATCGCTTTTATCATTTTCAGACAGATACGCTTCAGGCTCTTGCGGAAAAATATCCGTGCTGTAGTCAGGAGCATTTGGTTCATACAACTCATCATAATTTCTTGAAGATAGGTACATTTCCAAATCATCAGGGATATTAGAGTTTTCTAAAGAGTCATAAGGCATAGCATCCTCTAAATCATCTTTTTTATTTTCAGACAGATACACTTTTGATTTCTGCGAGGAAATACCGTTGTTGTAGTCAGGCTCATTTTTCTCAGAAAAGCCTTCGCTTTCTTTTTCAGACAGATACGTTTTCGTTTTTGGAAAGTAAGAAGTATTATCAAGATCTATATGGGAATGCAGATCCTCAGGTGGTTCAATATTGACATTCTTTGTGTTGTAGTATTCACGGCAGATAGAAAGAAATGAGTTTCCTACTCTGGAGTAAAAACCTGACGGATCGTGAAGCTGATGTTCTTTATACTCAGCCCACCTTGAATTTTGTCCGTATCTGTTTCGGAACATTGCTTGTGTGTTGTCGAGCTTATGAAGATATGTGTCAAACATTATTTGCAAAGTTTGATTTTCTGATATGACAGATCTGATACAACTGTCAATCTCGTTTTTTGTCACATCATTTTGTTTTGCATACCACCACTGCTTGCTGCTGTTTTTTAGGTCATCAGGAAGCTTGTCGATAATTGCGTTTATTTTTTGAATACTGCTTGCAAACTCGGACTTGATATGAGGTGCAAGCACGTTTCTTTGAAATTCAGTAAGGTTAGCAGCGGCGGCACTTTTGTCAATGAAGTGCGTCATTTCAGTTTTCAAAGCGTTGAAAGCTTTCTGCTCGATATCGTCTTGACCTTTGTTTTTGTATGTAATGCGTCTATCTTCAAGTCGGTGATATTCAAGAAGCTGATAATGGATATGTACATTACCTGTATTGACGTGAATGCTGCCGACCCAGTAGCAGTTACTTGCATCTAGCTTTTCTGATTTGTCTATCATTTTGTTAATGCCTTTTCGTGCGGCTTCAATAAGTGCCTGGCGGTTGAGCTGATTGCCGACTATGAAATTATTCTGCCGCAGATATGCGTTATCAAATGAGATAACTCCTGCATATTTCGGACAGCCCTCAGAGCGGCTGACAGCTTCAAGCTGACGTATCTTGTCTATATCGGCAGGAGTCAGACTATCTTGTGTGCTTGTGAAAGCACCTAATGAGCGTTCAGCTTTTATGTTTTGAGCCTGACTTTTCTCGTTTGGTACAAATTCTGAATATACATACTCCATTTCGTTGGCGTGTTTGTTCGGCTCAAAAGCTTCAGGGCGGAGCATATAGTTCAGAAAATCGAATATCTTGTTGCCACCGTCACCGCTTATTCGCCACTTGTATACGAATTTGCATTTGTGAAATATTCCTGGTGTCATTATTAGTCACTCTGTTCGTCTTGCAGGGAGTCTGCACCCTTATCAACTGAGCGCTGATGTACGATGCCCTTGTAGTTGTCATTTGATCGTGACATGACGTCATGCGGTTCGCTGTCACTCAGACGCTTGTCGGCTGAGTGGAATTCCTGCACTTCGTAGAAGTGCAGAAGCGTATTAATTCCGTCACGTTCCTGATATATCATGCTGTTATTTTCTTTTGCAATCGTCAGCAGCTTCTCAATGTTATCTTGAATGTTTTTCAAACATTCATCGTTTGGTGTTTGTTTGATGTTATTGTAGGCACTGTCTATAAGAAACGCAAGACAATTGCTGTATGTTTTAATTCCGTTCAGCTCCATTATCTTTAAAAACCTTTGATAATGTAGTTCTGAAAAAGACAGCAGCTTATTGATAGGTTTGCTTTTCATTTTTTTCAACCAACCTTTCCGTGTAGTTTGATTTTATTTTGTGATATCTAAGTTAGAGGTGTGGGTCAAGAGCATAAAGGCGTGACCCCCACGCCTTTTGGAAAGCTCGGTAGAACCGAGCTTTCAGATGGGGTACATTGACCCCCATCGGGTCTTTTCCTATATACGATTTATATACGATTTTTTGTATATATTTGTAATTTATATATTTTATATATATTGCAAATCAAAATTTATATATGATTTATATACGAAAACTTCCTCTATTTACCTCTTTATATACGAATTATATAATTTTCGCGCTGTAATAATCTGTATATATTTCTGTTGTGTAAACAAAACGGACTTGTTTATGAACTTTCTTTGTCCGAAATTTCAAGTATCCTGAGAATTTCTTCATTTGTAATTGAGTTTTCTTCAGGATTTGTTATCGTTTCTGTAAGCAGATTTTCGATTTTTTCTGTTGTATTTATCATTTTTTGCGCTGCAATATACACATTATTTATAGTGGAATTTGCACCCTCTGAAAGGCGGTCAAGCTCCTGATTTACTAACGCACGAACGATAGGCGGAAGAATATTTACGACAAAATCATCACGGCTTTTTACATAGTCGGATATAATTTTGTTGTAAAGAGTGTTCTGAGAAATGCCTTCATCTTTTGCAATTTTGTCAATTTCATATGCCACTTGTGTGGGAACATTGCGAATTTTAATATCCATTTTCAATTACTCTCCTTATATACTTCATTGTAGAAATCAGCTTCATCACCATATTTTTTTGCTATCTCTTTGCTGTTGCCCTTGAACACGTTAGGGAGAATTTGCGGTATGGTGTAAAGGAAAAAGCCTTGCTCAGGTGTCCACTTATTTAATTCAAAGTAATATGGTTTACGTCCTTCTTCTTTTATATATACAGCAGTGAAATTCTTGTCTGCAAACCTTATCTCTTCAATGCTGTTATATTGGAAGTGGTAATCCTCTTTTTTATCTTTATAGTAAGCAAGCTGCAGTTCATTTTCCGTTGCCTTTATATAAAGAAAATGCCTTGGATATTTCACAAACATCTTTCCTGTTATCATTGCGATAAACACAAAAAGTGCTGTCAGAAAATAAAAAAGCAGTGCTGCTTTTGCAAAAAGTGCAGATAAAAAATACATTACCAATGCACAAAAAACTGCGATTATAACAGTGTATTTTATCTTGTTAGTTCTCGCTTTTAGAACTTGAAATTCATCATCAAAAGAACTGCTTTCGTTATTGACAGGATACTCAAAAAGTATATTTTCCATGGCGCTTTACCTCACTTGTTCTGTGATGAAATAGTTATATCACTGCTGCATATTTTCACGTTATTATCTTTAAAAGTCCTCAGTTCTCCCTTAACTACTATCACGCTGCCTTTGCGCAAATGATTTCTTGTAAAGGAAATTGTGCTTTCCTCATTAACGTATACAGTGAAAACATCGTTAAAGCTCTGCTCGCCTTTTTTAGCCTTTCTGGGCACTGCGATAAGAAATTCGATAGCATAGGCACTTAGGTTTTTTATATCAGAAACGATAAAACCTATTACTCTTACTTTGTTTGAAGAATTATTAAAAGTCATTCTGATTACCTCTTTTCATTATTGGCTAACTGTTATCATACAGCTTGCCTTTAAGCCCTTATCTTCTGTTGTTGCGGTTATGATAGCTTTGCCTTTTGATACGGCTGTTACATTGCCGTTGCTGTCAACTGTTGCAATATCAGGACGGTTACTCTCCCATTTTACGTTCTTATTAATGGCATTGTCAGGCTCGATCTCTGCACGAAGCTGAGTGCGTCCTCCCACTTTAAGCTGAACGTCATTATACTCAAAATCTGTAGCAAGCTTTATAGAATAGACTCTAGGCTGCGTTGTTGTAGTTGTTACCTGCTCTGGCAGTTGTGTAGACGGCGCAAGTGTTTGAGCAGGCTCATTATGTGTTGCGCCAGTAGTCTGTTCTGGGGCATATGCAGGCTCATCATAACGTCTTGTCTCCTGCGGTCTTGTGTTGTTTTCTGCTGTTGCAGCTTGATGTTTGGTTGAAGTAGTTGTGCTTGTTTGTGACTCTTCTGCCGCCTTTTCGCTGACGTTATGTGTTGTTTGTGATGTAGCCTTTGTAGTCACAGCGACAGCTTGTGCTGTTGTGGATATTGGACTTTTTGTGCTTGAAATACTGCTTGCTGTACTCGTTTGTGTACGGCTTTCAGTATTGCCTGGGACGATTTTTATTGCACTTTTCTGCATATCTTTTCGGTCAATAGTTATCGTTCTAATGTACCCTTTTCCTTTCTCAGTGTGTGCAGGTATCTTCTCTCCAAATTCATCATATGCGTCTGCATATTTTGTATCTGGCAGAGCAGATCTGACAACAACACGCATTATCTTGAAGTCGGACGGAGGGTCTTTCACTGTTACTTTTCTTGAATAATCATCATATTTTTCGCTGACTGTGAACTTATACTCTGTTAGATCATCATCAAATCTTATCGTCTTAATTTCGGGATATGTTGCCCTAGTATCACTGCTAGAAAGGCGGCATTTTAAAACGAATTCGCAAATATTATCGTGGTAAGAAGCGTCTGTTATCTTTATATTGTAGCAATTAAGAGTTAGCGTCTGATTATAATTATCGCTTTTGCTTTTGTATGTAATTGATTGCATCCATCTGTTCGACGTGAGAAAAAATGCTGCTAACAACACTGTCACAACAGTAAATATTATATATATTTTACTGCTGCTTTTAGGACTTACTACTTTCATCGTGCCGCCTCCGTTCCTGCAGCTTGAAGAAGTTCTTTGATAAGATTATCCACCATTTGAACTATAACTGCGTCAATATAATGACTTATGTTTTGCTCCATTCTAAGGTAGGAATATGTTTCTGCAAGGAAGCATTTCCTGAAATAATCAGCGCCCATTTTTCTCAACATAAGTCCATATTCCTGCTTAGAATATTCGTTGTAATAGTGAGAAAAGCAGTTATGGATTATCTCTATTCTGTCCTCTGCATTGCCCATATAGAGGAGCTGTCTTGCGCCAACAATTCTTCTGCAATGCAGCTTGTCCCTGCCTGCTCCTAATGACAACAGCATTTGACCAGGCTCAAATGCTGTGCTTTCTTTAAGCTCGGCATATGAGAATTGCGGAAAGGCTTGGTGCAATATCTCAATGCTTTCAGGCGATTGTTTAAGCACCAATCGGTATTGAACTAGGGAGAAAATGACTTTTATAGAGCCTGCTGCTGTGATATTTCCGTCAGGAATAAAGTCTAATATTGATTGAGTTGCAAACCATAATCCTGCAAAATATTTTCTTGTGCGGCGAACAAGTTTTTCAATAAACTCTGTTACCTGTGGATATTTCACTGAGATAAATCTGTGAGCTTCGTCAATAAGACACACAACATTTCTTTTATCCCATGGATTGATAAGGTTTTGATTGTAGCCTATGTTTTTGCATATCGTTGACCACATAATAGTGAGAATATTAAAAAGCTGAGCGTTGTATACATTCTCAGCCATTTCACTTATGCTCTTAACATCAAAGATTATCAGGTCATTGTTTTTTACATCAACATTAGTCGCTCCGTCAAACATTCCTGCATATGCACCTTTACCGAAAAGCTGTTTTATATACACCTGAATATTGCTGTACGCTTCATATTTTCTTTCTGGCATACCTGTTCTGTTGCAAAGCTTTTCGTGAAGCTTGTTGTTTACATCTGTAAAAGACGGAAACTGTTTCGGATCAAGGTATGTAACATCTGTTTCAGGGAAAATACCCTTATCCGACAGACATTCGGTTACAAGATCCATAAAGATTTCCATAGTGTACATATCTATTTCTGGCATATACATTGACATAAATGTGCGTATTCTTGACATTTCAGAAGCAAAATTTTCTCTTGCTTCGTCCTCTGGTGATATCTCATCATCAACTCGTGAGTCTACAACTTTACATATTTGCAGAGGATTTATCCTTGAATTGCTGTTTATCTTTATGGTTTGACCATCATAGACTGGTTTTGTCAATATCACTTGACACATTTTATTCGAACAAGAATTATGCAACGAG
>ERZ773237.1990-NODE-1990-length-14743-cov-2.879970_pt1 | contig 14743 bp, 10 predicted proteins | sample MGYA00580990_ERZ773237 | MGnify/ENA primary metagenome ERZ773237 (study PRJEB29015, sample SAMEA2737749) | human gut metagenome | biome: human gut; feature: human-associated habitat; material: faeces | place: China | collected 2012 ...
GGATGCGTCTTTTGCGCTTATACCAACGCCAGAGCGCCGTCCTTCACGTCCACCGTGATGGTATCTCCGGGCGCCGGATCGTTTTGTATGATATCCCGCGCCACCAGCGTCTCCACCTTCTGCTGAATGTAACGCTTCAGCGGGCGGGCGCCGTACACCGGGTCGTACCCGCCGCCGTCCATAGCGTTAAAGTCACCGCAGGCAAATACCGGACACTTATACTGTGCCGCCAGGGATTTGGCAAGTGCCGCGGCCTGGTCTGCCTGGCTCTCCATCACCGCCCGCTCCGCCTTTTCCTCTCCGCTGCGGATCAGGTCCAGATGGGTGGAAGATACAATGTATTTTTCGCCGGACTGATTGTTCTGGAACAGTCCCCACACAATGCGGCGCAAGCGCGCATCATCTCCCCGGTCATAGGCCACATCGCCTTGCTCCAGCAAGGTTACCCGATCGCTGTCATACAGCAGACCGGTCATGCGTACCAGCGCACCGGTACGCACCGGGTACAGCAGCTTATAACTGCCCCGGTTCTGCATCAAACAACAGTACCACTGGTCGCTCATCTCCTGCACTGCCACCACATCCGGCCGGTAGGTGTCCAGCACCTGCAAAAACATTTTGGCCCGCTTGTGCGCATCCGTGCCGCCCCAGCTCTCATAATGCACCAGCAAATTGGCACTCATAATGCGGGCGGATGTATCCTTGGCACGCTTGGCGTTCGCCTTGCCGATGCTCTCCTGGAACTCCTCGCTAACCATATAATCCGACAGATCACCTCGGCTGCGAATCACCGCCGGCACGGCAATAGCCGTACTCACTGCTGCCACCAGAACCAGCGACAGCAGGGCGCAAAAAAAGCGCCGCAAAAACTTTCTCATAATCTTCCTCCGCAGTATGTTCTCCATACCTATTATACACAAGCCGGCGTTCCATTTCCACCCTACGGCAAAAATAAAAAAGTATTGACTATTTTACTTAGGCGTTGTATATTTGTTATACTTATTATAGAAAGAAAAAACGGCGAGAATCGCCAAGTGGAGAATAACGATGATGGAAGAAACAAAAAAGAGCAAGCCTCTGCGCCTGCTGACGGTGCTGCTGTCTGTGGCGGCCGTAGCTGCCATGTTGTGGTGCGCGCCATACTTTAAGGACGATTGGGCCTGGGGCAGCCAGGTGGGACTGGATCGACTGCAAAGCCACTTCACAGGTTACAACGGCCGGTATCTGGGCAATCTGCTGGTCATGGTCCTCACCCGCTCCCTGCCGGTGAAAATCATTTTGATGACCGCCGGGGTTCTGGCGCTGCCGTTGCTGGTCAGCCGCTTGGCCAATAAAAAGCTGTTTTTATTGTTCCCTCTAAGCCTACTGGGTGTAGCCGTGATGCCCGCCGATCTGTTCCGCCAAACGGTGGTGTGGGCCAGCGGTTTTTCCAACTATATGCCGCCGGTGCTGCTCACCCTGTGTTATCTGCTGCTGGTATGGGATCTGTGGGATGACACAGCACCGGTACAAAGCAAATGGTCGCCGTTCTGTGCTCTGCTCATCGGCGGGTGCGGTGCGCTGTTTATGGAGCATGTGACCCTATACAACCTGGCGCTGGCAGTGGCGGTGTTGATCTTTTCCAAGGTCAAGCACCACAAGACCTATGCCACCCACTGGTGCTTCCTGGCCGGCGCTGTCATCGGTGCCGGAATTATGTTTACCAACAGCGCCTATGGCTTTATTTCTTCCGGCAAAGACCAATTCACCTATCGCTCCATGGCGGTAGGCGGCACCGTACAGCGGTATTTTGACACCATCGGCGGCAATATCATTCGTATTTCCAACTACCTGACCGAGTGCAACGCTCTGATGAATGTGCTGCTGGCTGCGCTGTTTTGCATTGTGCTGCACCGCCTGTTTAAGAAGGGCGGCGTCACCAAGGGGCGCCGAGTGTGGCTCATCGTCAGTGCAGGAATATTGGTAGCCTATGCTGCTTATAGCTGCGTGCTTACCGTATGGGCCAAGATCGCAGGCACCAATGTCGCCCGGGATGCCATCGACCCTGCGTGGCGCTTTACCTTTACACTGTTGTTTTCCATTGCGCTACTGCTGTGCATTCTCTTAGGCATCCAAAGCCGTCGCCGCAAGGGGCAGATGCTCTTTGCGCTGGTCAGCGTGTATGTGTTCTGCACGCCACTGTTTATCGTAACCCCCCTGACCGCTCGCTGCTTTCTCCCCTGCTATGCCATGTTTATGCTGCTGGCAGCGCTGCTGTTTGACCTGATCTATCGAGATACTGCTGACAAGACAAAGGCCACCCGCACCGCAGGCGCCGTATTTACCGCCTGTCTGATTGCGCTGGGCGTGTTCTATGCCACCGTCTTTGTGCAGATCAAGGACTATTCCGTCGGTCGAGAGGCCTATGTGCAGGCACAAATTGACCGGGGCGAAAAAAAGATTTACCTGCCCATGTACCCGGCCTATACCGGCGATTATATTCGAGGCAGCACCCCCAAGGACGGCTCGGTTTGGGAGGAGCGGTACAAAATGTTCTACCACATTGACCCGGACATTGACCTGGTCATCGTCGGCCCCAACAGTCCCCAGGCCAAAGCAGTCCTGGCTCAAGAGAAATAGACTCCATTTGTTGGGTTCGATACCCACATTGAACCGCCAAATCCATAGAAAAAAACGCATCCTGTAATTAGGATGCGTTTTTGTTTTGCTTATTTGCATGCAGCGCAGAGGTTATACATTGATCTCCACATCTACGCCCAGCAGGTCTTTTTCCTTAGCCAGAATGGGACTCACCACTTCGTTTAAGAAGTCGGCGGTCTGCTCCGGAGCACGGCCCACAAAGTTCTCCGGCTTCAGAATTGCCAAAATTTCCTCCTTGGTGGTCATAAAGGCCGGATCCGCAGCAATACGATCCACCAGATCGTTTTTGCCGCCCTCAACCTTCACCACCGCACCGGCGGCCATAGAGTGCTGGCGAATTTTCTCATGCAGCTCCTGACGGTCGCCGCCCTTCTTCACCGCGTCCATCATAATGTTCTCGGTCGCCATAAAGGGAAGTTCACTCATCAGGCGGGCGTGGATCACCTTGGGATACACCACCAACCCGGAGGTCACATTGATATACAGGTCCAAAATCCCGTCCGTAGCCAAGAATGCCTCGGCCACGCTGACCCGCTTGTTGGCAGAGTCATCCAATGTGCGCTCAAACCACTGGGCCGACGCTGTCCATGCCGGGTTCAAGGCGTCGATCATCACATAGCGGGACAGAGAAGCGATCCGCTCACTGCGCATAGGATTGCGCTTATAAGCCATGGCGGAGGAACCGATCTGGTTCTTCTCAAAGGGCTCCTCAATCTCTTTCAGATTTTGCAGCAGCCGCAGGTCGTTAGAAAACTTGCAGCAGCTCTGAGCGATCAGCCCCAGGCAGTTGCACACAATGGTGTCCAGCTTGCGGGCATAGGTTTGGCCGCTGACCGGGAAGCAGGCTTTGAAACCCATCTTCTCTGCGATCTTACGATCCAGTGCCTTGCACTTCTCGTGGTCGCCGTCAAACAGCTCCAGGAAACTGGCCTGGGTGCCGGTGGTGCCCTTAGAGCCCAGCAGCATTAAGGTGTCCAGCACATGGCACACCTCTTCATAATCCATGACCAGATCCATCAGCCACAAAGTGGCACGCTTGCCCACGGTGGTGGGCTGGGCAGGCTGGAAGTGGGTAAAGCCCAGGCAGGGCATATCCTTATACTGGTCGGCAAACTTGGCCACACTGGCAATGGCGTTCACCAGCTTTTTCTTGATCAGCAGCAAGGCCTCCCGCATGGTGATCACATCTGTATTATCGCCCACATAGCATGAGGTGGCACCCAGGTGGATAATGGGCTTAGCCGTGGGGCACTGCACCCCATAGGCGTATACATGGCTCATTACATCGTGGCGCACCTGCTTCTCCCGCTCCCGAGCCACATCGTAGTTGATGTCCTCAGCGTGGGCTTTCAGCTCGTCGATCTGCGCCTGGGTCACATTCAGCCCCAGCTCATGCTCCGCTTCTGCCAGAGCGATCCACAGCTTCCGCCAAGTTTTGAACTTAAAATCCGGGGAGTAGATATACTGCATTTCCTTGCTGGCATAGCGAGCGTTAAAGGGAGAGTTATAAGTATCTGTCTGCATTAGTTCAGCCCTACTCTCTTCATCATCTCTTTGTATGCGTCCTCAACGCCGCCAAGATCCCGACGGAAGCGGTCCTTGTCCAGTTTCTCATGGGTCTTAATGTCCCAAAAACGGCAGGTGTCCGGGCTAATCTCGTCTGCCAGTACGATCTGGCCGTCTGCGGTCTTGCCGAACTCCAGCTTAAAGTCAATCAGCTCCACGCCGATGGAGGCAAAGTATTCTTTCAGCACATCGTTCACCTTAAAGGCCATCGCCTTAATGGTGTCCACATCCGCCTGGGTGGCAAAGCCGCAGCTGACGGCGTGGTAGCCGTTGATCAGCGGATCGCCCAGATCGTCATCCTTATAGGAGAACTCAATAGACGGCTGGGTAAAGTCCATACCCTCTTCCAGTCCCAGGCGCTTGCAGATAGAACCGGCAGCCCGGTTGCGGATAATCACTTCCAACGGCACAATGGTCACTTTCTTCACAGCGGTCTCCCGATCGGAAAGCTCCTCCACAAAGTGGGTGGGCACGCCGTGCTTCTCTAAAAGCTGCATTAAGTAGTTGGACATTTTGTTGTTCACAACGCCCTTACCTACGATGGTGCCCTTCTTCAGGCCGTTAAAGGCGGTGGCATCGTCCTTGTAGTCCACAATCACAATGGTGGGGTCCTCAGTAGCCCATACCTTCTTGGCCTTGCCTTCATAAAGCTGTTCTGTCTTATTCATAACGCATTCTCCTCTGCAAAAAGATTGGTAAATTAAAGGGTGTGTGTTCTTATTTGTTTTGGGCAAAGTAAGCCTTGATCCGCTCCACAGCCTCTACGGTCTTGTCCGCATTGCCGAAAGCAGTGAGCCGGAAAAAGCCCTCACCGGAGGGACCGAAGCCGGAGCCGGGGGTGCCCACCACATGGGTCTTGTCCAGCAGCAGATCAAAGAACTCCCAGCTGGTCATGCCTTCCGGCACCTTCAGCCACACATAGGGGGAGTTCACCGCGCCGTAGCAAGTAAACCCGGCAGCCTGCATACCCTCAAAGATCACCTGGGCGTTCTTCTGATAATAGGCCAGGGTTTCCTTGATCTCCTTTTGCCCCTGCTCCGTGTAAACCGCTTCGGCCGCCCGCTGGGTAATGTAGCTAACGCCGTTAAACTTGGTGGCCTGGCGGCGTGCCCACATGGGGTTCAGACTCTTGCCCTCAAACACACAGGCCTTGGGCACCACGGTATAACCGCAGCGCACGCCGGTAAAGCCGGCAGTCTTGGAGAAAGAGCGCAGCTCAATGGCGCACTTCTCGGCGCCCTCAATCTCATAAATGGAATGGGGCACATCGTCCTCTACAATAAAGGCTTCATAGGCACTGTCAAAGATGATCAAAGCGTCATTGGCCAGCGCATAGTCTACCCACTTTTTCAGCTGCGCTTTGGTGGCGCACATACCGGTGGGGTTGTTGGGAAAGCACAGGTAGATCACATCCGGAGTCTCCTTCGGCAGATCGGGCATAAAGCCGTTCTCCTCTGTGCAGGGCATATAGATAAAGTTGCTGTAAAAGCCGTCGGCGTTCTTGTCACCGCTGCGGCCGTCCATGGTGTTGGCGTCCACATACACCGGGTACACCGGGTCACACACAGCGATCTTGTTGTCTACGCTGAACAGGTCGCCGATATTGCCGCAGTCGGACTTGGCGCCGTCGGACAAAAAGATCTCGTCTTTCTCAATATTGACCCCGCGGGCTGCGTAATCGTGCTGCTGAATGGCATCCAGGATAAACTCGTAACCGTGCTCCGGCGGATAGCCGCGGAAAGTGGCCTCGTTGGCCATCTCATCCACCGCCTTGTGCATGGCGTCGATCACGCTGGGCACCAGCGGACGGGTCACATCGCCGATGGACAGACGGATAATATCTGCCTCCGGGTGCGCCTCCTGGTACTCCCGCTGCTTTCTGGCTACCGTTGAAAACAGATAAGAGCTTTCAATCTTAAAAAAGTTTTGGTTGATCTTCATTATTCTAAAAAACCTCCTGTGTTTTATAGATCTATCTTGCCGCTAAAGACGGTGGTGGCCGGGCCGGTCATCCTGACGCTGTCCTCGGCCTTACCGCTCCAGCTGATCTGCAAGTCGCCGCCCAGCAGATGAACCGTCACCCGGTGGTCTACATAACCGCCCAGAATCGCCGCCACGGCGGTGGCGCAGGCGCCGGTGCCGCAGGCCAGAGTCTCCCCGGAGCCACGCTCCCACACCCGCATTTCAATGTTCTGCCGGTCCTGTACAAAGGCAAACTCTGTGTTGGTCCGATCCGGGAAGCAGGGATGGTGCTCAAACAGCGGTCCTACCTGCTCCAGCGGGAACTCCCGGGGCGAGTGGTCAATAAACACCACCGCGTGAGGGTTGCCCATGGAGACACAAGTCATTTTATACACTGTGTCGTGTACGGTAATAGGTACATCCACCGGCGGTTTGCAGTCCGTCACCACCGGAATGGCCGCCGGATCTAAAATCGGCGCACCCATATCCACACTGGCGCCCACGGCCACGCCGTCCTGCACCTGAATGTCAATGGTCTTAACCGCACCCATGGACGCAATGGTCACGGTGGTCTTGTCTGTCAGCTTGTGGTCGTACACATATTTTGCCACGCAGCGAATCCCGTTGCCGCACATAGCGCCCCGGGAGCCGTCCGCATTGTACATCACCATTTCAAAATCGGCGTTCTGCCCCTTCTCAATGAGAATGATGCCGTCGCCGCCGATGCCAAAGTGCCGGTCGGAGAGCCGCACCGCCAGCTGAGAAGCCAGGTCCCGGTCCATGGGCTGCCGGGTGCAGTCAAAGTAAATATAGTCGTTGCCGCAGCCGTGCATCTTGGTAAATTCCATCAGAAAGCCGTCCTTTCGTTAGCGAAAATCGTTGATGATCTTTTGCGCCAGGTCCGTAATCTTCAGCCCGGTGCGCATACTCTCTTTTTGGAGAAAACGGTGGGCCTGCAACTCCGTCATATCCTGGGTGTTCATCAGCACCAGCTTGGCATTAGAGATCAAATCTTCATCCGCCTCCTTACGGCGGGTAAAGCTGCTTTTGCTGGAGACCAGCACCGCCACCGTTTGCAAAACCTCCTGCCGATCCAAGGGCAGGGTCAGGGTGATCAGGTTGCCCATATATTCTGTTTTGCCGTTCTTCGACAGTGCTACCACATCAAAGTCCGCAGGCAACTGCTCTGCCAAAGTACCGGCACCCATATCCCGCAGCAAAGAGGCACAGATGATCACGCCGGCGTCTTTCTCACCGGCAGCGCCCAACGCGCTGGAACCCAGGGCACAAATATGCGACACCCGGAACCCCTCGCCAACCAGCAAGGCACGCAGGCGCAGTGCCACCTCTTTGTTCGGGTACGCAATAATGATGTCCTTCATCTTCCGCTCCCGTTCCCCCATTAGATAAGAGTTATTATACCATATAAATACGCCTGGGTTCAATACAAAATGTGCACAGTTGCGCCCTGTGGGGACAAAAATTTTTGTCTATTCTTTACAGTCCGAAAGATTTGTAACAATATACACAAAAATGCGACAAATTTTACAAATTCTTGTAACAAACTATACGAAAATCCCTTGATTGACCGGTGCCGATGTGGTAAAATGAGAATGACTACAACCGAACTGAAAAGGGAGATGATAGAATGGAACAACTTAAAGAAGAATATCAGCTGCCGGTCTACCTCTTCCACGAGGGCAAAAACTATGAAGCATACCGTTTCTTCGGTGTTCATAAAATAAAAAAAGGCACCTACGCTTTTCGCGTGTGGGCGCCCCACGCCGTGGGTGTGGCTGTGGCCGGTGACTTTAACGATTGGTCCGAAACAGCCAACCCTATGACCCTTATTGCACCGGAGATCTGGGAAGCGGTGGTGGACGGTGTTTCCAAGTATGACTGCTACAAATACGCCATTCAAACGGCGGACGGTCGCCTGCTGATGAAAGCGGACCCCTACGCTGTACATCAGGAGACCCGACCGGGCACCGCCTCCAAGGTCTATGACCTGCCCAGCTACAAGTGGACGGACAGCGACTGGTTTGCCCGGCAAAAGGAAGCCTCTGTGCTGGACAAACCGGTGAATATTTATGAAATTCACTTTGGCTCCTGGAAGCAGCACGAGGACGGCACATTCCTTACCTACCGGGAAATGGCAGACACGCTGGTGCCCTATGTAAAGGATATGGGCTACACCCATATTGAGATGATGCCCATTATGGAGTATCCCTTCGACGGCTCCTGGGGCTATCAGGTTACCGGGTACTTTGCCCCCACCTCACGCTATGGGGTACCGGAGGACTTAATGTACTTTATGGACCCCTGCCACAAGGCGGGGATCGGCGTGATCCTGGACTGGGTGCCCGCCCACTTTCCCAAGGACGCGCACGGGCTGTACGCATTTGATGGGGACTGCACCTACGAGTACAGCGACCTGAAAAAAGGCGAGCACAAGGAATGGGGCACCCGGGTCTTTGACTACGGCAAAAATGAAGTGCGCTCTTTTCTCATCAGCTCTGCCATGTACTGGGCCGATCTATTCCACTTTGATGGCATTCGGGTGGACGCAGTGGCCAGTATGCTGTACCTGGATTACGGCAGAGAGCCGGGAGAATGGACTCCCAATAAGGACGGCGGCAACGAGAACTACGAGGCGGTGGACTTCTTCCGCCAGCTGAACAGTGCGGTGCTCACCCGCCACCCGTCCATGATGATGATCGCCGAGGAGTCCACTGCTTGGCCCATGATCACCATGCCCCCGGATGTAGGCGGCCTGGGCTTCAACTTTAAGTGGAATATGGGCTGGATGAACGATATGCTCCGGTATATGAGTCTGGACCCACTGTTCCGCAAGGGCAACCACGACTGCATTACTTTCAGCTTTTTCTACGCTTTTAGCGAAAACTTTGTGCTGCCCATCAGCCACGACGAGGTGGTGCACGGCAAGTGCTCCCTAATCAGCAAAATGCCCGGCGAATACGACGATAAATTCAGCAGTATGCGCCTGTTCTTTGCCTATATGATGGCCCACCCGGGCAAGAAGTTGCTGTTTATGGGCAGCGAATTCGGCCAATTCAAGGAATGGGCGTACAAAGAGGGACTGGACTGGCTGCTGCTGGATTACGAAAAGCACCGCCAGCTGCAAGCCTTCTCTAAGGAACTGAACCACTTTTATACCGCGCACCCGGCGCTGTGGCAGATTGATTACAGCTGGGAGGGATTCCAGTGGATCAGCTCCGACGACAACAGCAACTCGGTGATCGCCTTCCGCCGCATAGACCGAGACGGCAAGGATCTGATCACGGTATTTAACTTCACCCCCAACGATCACGAGGACTACCGCATCGGTGTGCCGGAAAAGGGCACTTATAAAGTGGTCATGGACACGGCGCTGAAAAAATACGGCGGCACCAAACCCCGGCTGTGCGGCACCTACAAAACAAAAAAAATACCTATGCACAATATGGAGCAAAGCATCAGCCTGAAACTCAGCGGACTGTCTGCCTTGTATCTTGAAAAAATAAAGTAAGGAGAACCACTATGGCACACAAAACAAATGTTGTTGCAATGCTGCTGGCCGGCGGCCAGGGCAGCAGACTGGGCGTGCTCACCAAAAACATTGCCAAGCCTGCCGTACCCTACGGCGGCAACTACCGCATCATCGACTTTCCGCTATCCAACTGCGTCAACAGCGGTATTTACACCGTTGGCGTACTGACCCAATATCAGCCGCTGGAATTGAACGACTATTTGGGCAACGGTCAGCCCTGGGATCTGGACCGCCAAAACGGCGGCGTACATATTCTCTCCCCTTATGAGGCCATCGGCGGCGCCGAGTGGTATAAGGGCACGGCGAACGCCATTTACCAAAACATCAATTTTATTGAGAAGTACGACCCGGAATATGTAGTGGTGCTCTCCGGTGACCACATCTACAAGATGAACTACGCCAAGATGATCGACTTCCACAAAAAGCACAATGCGGACTGTACCATTGCTGTGCTGGAGGTGCCGTGGGAGGAGGCCTCCCGTTTTGGTATTCTGGCTACCGACGAGGACGACCGTATTTACGAATTTGCCGAGAAGCCGGCCCAGCCCAAGAGCAACAAAGCCTCTATGGGCGTGTATGTATTCAGCTGGAGCAAGCTGCGCCAGTACCTGGAGCTGGACGAGGCAGACCCCCCCTCTGCCAACGACTTTGGCAAGAATGTGATTCCCGCCATGCTGAACGCCGGCGAGCGGCTGTTTGCCTATCCCTTCTCCGGCTACTGGAAAGATGTGGGCACCATTGACAGCCTGTGGGAGGCAAACCTGGATATTATCAATCCCAATGTAGATCTGGATCTGTCCGACAAAAGCTGGCGCATTTACAGCCGCAACCCTATGGCGCCGCCCCACTATATCGGTAAAAGCGCGGTGGTGGAGAACAGCTCCATCAGCGAGGGCTGCGAGGTGGAGGGCAACGTGGATTACAGCGTGATCTCCTCCAATGTGACCATTGAGTCCGGTGCCGATGTGCGTTACAGCGTGGTGATGCCCGGCGCGCATATCAAAAAGGGTGCCAAGGTGTATTATTCCATCGTGGCCGAGAACGCGGTCATTCAGGCGGACGCCAAGGTCGGCGAAATTCCCGAGCAGCTGCAAAACCCGGCAGACTGGGGCATTGCCGTTATCGGTGCAGGCGCTACCGTCACCGGCAAGAGGGACATTGCACCCGGTGAAATGATCAAAAGCGGCGAGGAGGTATAAGCATGAACGGAAAATCTGTACTGGGCATTATCTTTGCCAATATTCATGAGGAGGCGCTGGATACCCTAACGGCGCAGCGCACCATGGGCTCCGTGCCCTTCTGCTCCCGCTACCGGCTCATTGACTTTCCCCTGTCCAACATGGTGGAGAGCGGCATTACCAAGATCGGCGTGATCACCAATGCCAACTTTCGCTCTCTGATGGATCATGTAGGCACCGGCAAGCCCTGGGACCTGAGCCGCAAGAACGACGGACTGTATCTGCTGCCACCGTTCTCCGTTAACTCCGCTACCATGTGGGGGAACCGAATTGACGCCATTTTCGGCAACATTCAGTTCCTGAACCAGTCCAACCAGGACTATGTGCTGATGAGCGACTGCAACCAAGTGCTGAATATGGACTACGAAAAGCTGTTTGACGCCCACGAGCAAAGCGGCGCCGATGTGACCATTGTCGGCGTGCACGGTGAAATGCCCACGCATGTTGGCTCTGTTTTGGTGTTTGACCAGGTGGCAGAGAACGGCCGCATTACCGGCATGAGCCTGTGCCCGGAGGGCCGGGGCGAAGTCTTTTACAGCTGCAACATCGTGCTGATGCAAAAGGCGCTGTTTGAGTCTTTGGTCACTGCCGCCCACAGCAAAAACGAAATTTCTTTCCAGCGCAATGTGCTGTTGAAGAATGTAGATCATTTAAAGATTCACGCTTATGACGCCAGCGACTGCTTTGTGGGCACCATTCAGTCCCTGCAAAGCTATTACGACATCTCCATGCGGGTGCTGGAGAAGGAGAGCCGCCGCCGTCTGTTCAATCCGAACAAGCCCATTTCTACCAAGGAGCGGGACGATATGCCCTCCCTGTACGGCCCGGATTCCGCCACCAAGAACTCTTTGGTGGCCGACGGCTGCATCATTGACGGCACAGTAGAGAACTGCATTATCTTTAAGGGCGTCAAGATCGGCAAGGGCGCCGTGGTCAAGGACTCCATCCTGATGCAGGACACGGTGATCGGCGACAACGCTAAGGTAAACTGCGTGATCGCAGACAAAGATGTATCCATTAAGCACTCGGTAGAGCTGAGCGGCGCGCCCAACTTCCCGGTGTACCTGAGCAAAAAAACCAGAATTTAAGGAGGCAAATATTATGAAAGTTCTTTTTGTTGCCTCGGAGGCACTGCCGTTTATGGCCTCCGGTGGGCTGGGCGATGTGGCCGGCTCGCTGCCTGCCGCCCTGCGCAAGCGGCTGATCGGCTGCCGGGTCGTTATGCCCCTGTATGACAGCATTCCCCAGGAGTTGAAGGACCAAATGCAGTTCATCACCTCCATCTCCGTGCCGGTGGCCTGGCGCCGCCAGTATTGCGGTATTTTTGAGGCCAAGCACAACGGCGTGATCTACTATCTGCTGGATAACCAGTATTACTTTAAGCGGGACGGTATTTACGGCCATTATGACGATGCAGAGCGCTTTGCGTTCTTTGCCCGTGCGGTACTGGAGATCATTCCCGCCATTGACTGGAAGCCGGACATTATTCACTGCAACGACTGGCAAAGCGCCTTAACGCCCCTGTATTACAGCTGCTATTATGCCAACCGAATGGGGTATGAAAACATTAAAACCGTATTCACCATTCACAACATTCAGTACCAGGGCAAGTACGGCGACGAGCTGCTGGAGGATGTGCTGGGCATCGCCCCGGAGGACAACAATCTAATTCTCTACGACGGACTGGTGAACTTTATGAAGGCGGGCATTGAGTGCGCCAATAAAGTGACCACCGTGTCCCCCACCTACGCCAAAGAAATCCTGGATCCCTGGTACAGTTACGGGCTGGATCCCATTTTGAATCAACGCAGCTGGAAGCTGTGCGGCATCTTAAACGGTATTGACACCGAGCTGTACAACCCGGAGACGGATAAAATGATCTGGGCCAATTACAGCAGTGCAGACTTTGCCAACAAGGCCAAGAATAAAGAAGAGCTGCAAAAGAAAATGGGCTTGGCCGTGCGGCCGGATGTGCCTGTTATCGGTATCGTTACCCGCCTGGTAGGGCACAAGGGCGTGGACCTAATGCAGGCAGTGCTGGAAAAGAGCCTGTGGGAGCGGGATGTGCAGTATGTGATACTGGGCAGCGGCGAGTGGCAGTATGAGAGCTTCTTCCGTGAGTTGCACGACAAGTACCCGGACAAAGTGGGCCTGACCCTGGGCTTTGTGCCGGATCTGGCACACAAAATCTACGCCGGTGCGGATATGTTCTTAATGCCCAGCAAAAGCGAGCCCTGCGGCCTGTCCCAGATGGTGGCGCTGCGCTACGGCACCGTGCCCATCGTCCGGGAGACCGGCGGGCTGAAAGACTCTATCACCGACAGCGGTGACGGCGAGGGCAACGGCTTTACCTTTAAGACCTATGACGCCTACGATATGCTGGGCGCCATCTACCGGGCAGTGGAAGTCTACAACCAACCCAAGGACTGGAAGGTGCTGGTACAGCGGGCGCTGAACTGCGACATGAGTTGGGGCAAGTCTGCCAACGAGTATATCCGTATGTACCGCTCTTTGCTGAAAGACTAAACACAGACAAATAAAAAAACGAACACCGCACGGTGTTCGTTTTTTATTTGCCTTATTTTGTTTATTTTGTTTTCACAAAGGGATTAAAATGCTTGCTGCGAATAAACAACGGCACATATTCAATCACTAAGTTTGAATTTTCCAGGCCGTACCATTTGTCCGGCGAGCCTGCCATTTTTCTGATCTTGTACTTTAAGCGCACAGCCAGCTTTTGCAAATGGGATATGTCGCTTTCCGGCGCCAGGGTTTTACGAATGTGATAGAACCGAAAGCTCCCGGTGGTTGCGTTTTCATAAATAGAATATTTCCGCACCTGTTGCGGCAGAGCGCCGGTGGCCACCAGATCTGAAATAATCTGACGCAGATACACATTGACGCGCTGGGGCACCTTAAAGCCTAACCGAATGGTGACAAAAAACACATAGTCGGTGCCGTAAGATTCCACCGTATAGTCCGAGGTGAACGGCTCATCCGTCACCTGAATGTGGATAAACCAGTAAGCGGAGGCACGCTTCGGTCCCTTATCTAAGATGGAATATAGAATATCCCGATCCATATACTCCGGATCACTGTTGTTGGTAATGTAGACCAAATTCTCACAAATTTGCGGCACAGACGCATCCTGGCGCAAAGCCTGAAGTGTCGGCAAGTACTGCCGCATCTTCAACGGCACGCCCTGCATACGCTCCACCTGCGTGCCCAAGTACCAAGACAACATAACAATAAACAGCGCTGCCGCGATCAGCACGGCAAAATAGCCGCCCTTGAAGAACTTGGTTAAACTGGAGACAAAGAAGAACAGCTCTATAAATGCAAACACCAAACCGATAACCACAGCGGCAATCCGGCGCTTCTTTCTCTTAAACAAATAAACCGTCAGCAAAAATGTGGTCATCAACATGGTCACGGTAATGGACAAACCGTAGGCTGCTTCCATATGCGCCGCCGTCCGAAACAGCAAGACCACTGCGCAGCAACCCACCCACATAACGGAATTCACAAGTGGAATATACAACTGCCCTTTTGTTTGAGACGGATATGTAATTTGCATATGCGGCATCAAATCCAGACGAATCGCCTCTGAAACCAGCGAAAACGAGCCGGTAATCAACGCCTGCGAAGCAATAATGGCAGCAACGGTACTCAAAATAACCGCAAAGGGGCGCATTTGCGGCGGCAGCATTTGAAAGAACGGATTCATACCGTCCATAGCCTGCAGCGCAGCATTGTCTTTGTTTGAAAGGATCCAGGCGCCTTGACC
>ERZ773237.2023-NODE-2023-length-14582-cov-2.766986_pt1 | contig 14582 bp, 12 predicted proteins | sample MGYA00580990_ERZ773237 | MGnify/ENA primary metagenome ERZ773237 (study PRJEB29015, sample SAMEA2737749) | human gut metagenome | biome: human gut; feature: human-associated habitat; material: faeces | place: China | collected 2012 ...
CGCTCAGCTGCGCGCTGCGCTCCCTCCGCTTCTGATCCTCAAGCCCAATGACAACGAGGCGGATCGCCTTGGATGGATGATGAAAATGCTCCATGAAGAGGTCGAATCTTCCGGACCGGGCAGCTCACTGGTGACCACCCACTTGATGCAGCTTGTGCTCATTGAAGTCATTCGATGCTGGATTCATTCACCTGAAGCGAAAAACCACCCCGGCATTTTTCTCGCGCTGCGCCAGCCGACGCTCTTTCGCGCGCTCTCGGCCATCCACAATGCGCCGGAAAAACCTTGGACGGTCGAAACCCTTGCCCGCGCCGCAGGTATGTCTCGCTCGGGCTTTGCCAAACTTTTTAGAGAAAGCGTCGGCGAGACGCCGCTCGCCTACCTCACCCAATGGCGCATCACGGCAGCCTGTCAGCTCCTGCGTGACACCAATCTCTCCATCAAAGAAGCGGCCTCCCGACTTGGATTTTCTTCTCCGGCCCTATTTACCGCTGTCTTCCAGCGCATTATGGGAATGACGCCGACACAATGCCGAGAGCAGCAGATGCGGGAACTGACGGCAAGCCTTGCTGCTTATGCGGCTTATGAAGCTTATGAAGCTTCCGGCAATGTTCGCCAATAAGCTGAAGTCCCCACAGTCGGCAGAAACCGCAAAATTTAGACGAAACCTAAAGTAATTTGGACTAAACGGCATTATTAGTCCATCATTTTGTTCCTAGAATGGCGTCCGTACAAATTCCATTCCAAGGATTCATGATGGCTCTCCGATCAATCAACAAACAAAACAGCCCTTCTGACGGCCGCCGTGCATTCACCTTCACCGTAGCGGCGCTCTGCGTGATTATCTGCTTCGCCGCAAGTGCAATACCAGTTCCCCTCATTGCAATCTGGACACAGGCACTTGCGCTTACCACTTTTGAAGTTTCCATGACAGTCTTTGCCTATGTCGGCGGCTGCCTCGCGGTGCTTCTCTTTTTCTCAAAACTGTCCAATTATTTCGGCCGCAAAATAACGGTCATTCTCGCCCTTGCCATCGGCATTGCCTCCTGCCTTTGTTTTATCGCGCCGCAGAACGCCTCAGCCATCATTTTGGGACGCCTGCTTCAGGGTGTTTTTGCCGGTCTGGCAACCAGCGCCGCCATGAGCTGGACGGTTGACACGGCGCCCAAGTCCCATGCATGGCTGGGAACTGCTCTGAGCGCAGCCGGTCCCGGCATCGGATTCATATTCGGAACCGTGCTCTCAGGCCTCTCCGCCGAAACCGGCATCATTTCGGCAGACACCCTCTTTATTGGACTTGCGGTCACGCTTGCCGTCGTGCTCGCAGCAGCAATACCAGCGGTCGAAACGATGCGGCCGGGGGCTGTGTCGCTGATCCGGGCATTGACCCCGAGCTTCGGCATTCCTCCGAAAGCCAGAAAGGTTTTCCCGCTTTGCGCTGTCAGTTATATCGGCACCTGGGCGCTCAGCACTTGGTTCCAAGGCTTCTCTGCCATGATCGGCAGTGCAGTTTTTACGGATGGTCAGCCGTCACCGGCGTCTGCCGCTCTCACATACATGCTTTTAGTTGCTCCTTATGCTGCCGGCGGCATCCTTTGCGGGAAACTGAACCCGCGCAAAATGCTTTTGCCTTTACTGACCGGGTATCTGGTCTCCGGAACCGGAATGTTTGCGGCAGCAGCCTATGCCTGCCCGATCTTCTTTACAGTACTCCTTGCTCTATGCGGCTTCATCATGGGCGCGATCTGCTCTTTGGCGCTCAAGCTCCTCATGGAATGCGCTGACATCACGGAGCGCGCTCAGACGATTTCGACGCTTTATCTGGCCGGCTATCTCGGCACGAGCATTCCGTCTTTTCTGCTCGGTTATTTTGTGCCGAACGCCGGTCTCGGCACCATCGGCCTGGCATTTTTCGGTTGGTTTGCCCTGGTTTGGATCAGCGCTTTCGCCTTTAGGCGTCTCGCCGCTCAGCCTAACGGCGGCAGCACGGCTCTCCAGCCGCAATCGGCCGTTGCGATGGAATGATATTCAAGCATCTCGGTGAGCCCGCTAAACCGGGATGCCTCGCATAAGCCTCCGTTCGGTACTGCTGACGGAAGCTTTTTTCTGCCCGGACTTTTAAAAGACTTGTCGTCCGTCCGGATGAAACGAGCTCATCCCTTCCAAACTCAATCTGCAAAGCTCGATGCATGTACTCCGAAAATCACCATTTGACATGGATTGACGCCTTCATAGGAGCTTCATCGTCCTAAACTGTTGCTCACGCATTAGCCGCCCGAACAACTTTTTTCTAAGGTTTGGAATATGCTCAACGACCGTCCCTGCATCGTCAATTTGATTTCCTCGCGCAATACCGGGCATCCGCTCTCACTTCAGCTGCCGCAGTTAGGAGAAGTTTTCTATCGTGATCAGCTCACGCCCGAAGCAGCGGCCAAACTCGGTCCCAGCGTTGATGTCCTTGTTGGTGCATCCAACCTCAAAGTACCCAAATCCGAACTTGATCTTTATCCCAACCTCAAAATGGTTGCGGATTTCGGCGTCGGCTATGACGGCTTCGATACGGCGGAAATCATCCGGCGCGGACTCCGCTTCAGCCACACCCCTGACGTGCTCAGTGAAGACACGGCTGACCTTGGCCTCGCGCTTTTGCTTGACGTCACTCGACGCGTCGCTCAGGGCGACGCCTTTATCCGCCGCGGCGACTGGCCGAAGAAAAACTTTCCGCTGGGACGCCGTCTTTTCGGCAAAAAGCTCGGCATTGCCGGTCTCGGACGAATCGGCAGCGTTATCGCTCAGCGCTCGCAGGCCTTCCGCATGGAGGTCGGCTACACCTCACGCTCACCCAAGAACGTCCCTTGGCAGCGTTTCCCCGACATGAAAGCCTTGGCTCAGTGGTGCGACTTCCTCATCGTGGTCATTCCGGGAAGCCCCGAAACGCATCACTTGGTTAATGCTGAAGTGCTCGATGCGCTCGGCCCTCAGGGGTATCTCGTCAACATCGCCCGCGGCGCGCTTGTCGACACCGATGCCCTTATTAAAGCCCTGAAGGAGCACCGCATTGCCGGCGCTGCGCTTGACGTTTTTGAGCACGAACCTCACGTTGAAGAAGGACTCATCGCGCTCGACAATGTTGTGCTGACGCCGCATCAAGGCTCTGCAACCGTAGAGACCCGCGCCGACATGGCGGATCTTGTCATGCGCAATATCCAAAAGGCGCTCTCCGGCCAAGCCGTTATCACCCCGGTGCCGGGAACGCGCAAAGACTAATTTCCGTCCAATCATCTTCGGCTGCCTTGACGCCCAGTCTAAGCATGTGGAGAATGCGCTCACCATAGTGCAACCGCATGCTTGGCCGCCGGCGCGGCAAAAGGATTTCTAATGGCTGTTTTGATGCCGGAACCTCAGGGTACTGCTCTGGGTTTAACCACCGTCTATGCGGATCAGTACGATCCGAAACTGCTTTTCCCCATTTCCCGCAATATCGGGCGCGACGCCATCGGCGACCACGACTTCATCGGCACCGATATCTGGCGCATGTATGAATTCTCCTGGCTAAACGCCAACGGACTGCCGCAAGCGGCAGAAGTTGACCTCTTCGTGCCGGCATCCTCGCCTTCGATCATCGAGTCAAAATCGCTCAAGCTCTATCAAGGCAGCTTTGCACAAACCCGATTTGCGGGCGGTGCCGAGCAAGTTGCGGCGATTCTGAAGCGAGACCTTTCCAACGCCGCCGGCGCTCCGGTTGAAGTGGCCGTCAATACGCTGGACACTTGGACGCCGACGATTGACGATCTGCCCGGAGAACTCCTCGAGGAAGCCTTCCCGGATGTGAGCATTACTGATTTTGAGGTCAACCCCGACGCCGCAAATCCGCACAGATCTTTCGCGCCGTTCCTCAAAAGCGCCGGCAGCGATCGATACGGACGTTAAGGGCAATATTCGTGCGGCGGTTTGGCGCACGAATCTTTTTCGTTCGCTCTGCCCCGTCACCGGACAGCCCGACTACGCATCCGTCTCTATAGCGCTCACCGGCGAAGCTGTCGACCCGCGTTCCCTCCTGAAGTACCTTGTGAGCTACCGCGCCCACCGAGGGGTTCACGAACAGTGCGTAGAGCAGATCTTCCACGATCTGCGCTCGAGGTTCACGTTCACCGCGCTTGAAGTTCAGGCCTGTTTTACCCGTCGAGGCGGCATTGACATCAATCCTTACCGTTCCATGAGTTCCAAGATGCCCGAATTCGTCATCCGCGAAGGACGTCAATAAACTTGACGGCAAAGGACTGCAGCAGTAAAAAACTGCAGTCCCATTCATACAAACGTAAACCAGTCTGTCAGCAGGTTTGCTCTTTCATTTTGTTACTCCGTTTCGTGCGGGAAATAACGTGAAACAGACTTTGTCATTTCGACATAAATAAGAACAATTCTCATCTATTCACTGCACCCGACGCTTCTATGATCCTTTTTGTCAAATAACGGTCGCCGCCTTAAGCCCCTCTTCCAGAGGCTTAGAGCGGATGGCCAAGACCATAAAAAAGGTGAAAAATGACCACAAATCGTCGTGAGTTCTTCAAAACTGCAGCCGTCGGAGCAGTAGGAGCGGCGGGTATGCTGGGCGGTGTGACTGCTGCCGAAGCCAAATCGAGCAAATCCGCCAAATACGACCTCGTTATTGTCGGTGCCGGCTGCGGCGGGCTGGTCTGTGCCATTCATGCAGCAGAACTTGGCCTGAAGCCGCTCCTGCTCGAAAAGATGCCGATGCCTGCGGGCAATGCCATCTATGCCGCTGGCTTCCTGCTCGGTCTTAACACGAGCTTCCAGAAAGCCAAGAATGTCCCGGCCGATACGGCCGAAGCGTTCTATGACGACATGATGAAGGTGTCGCAGCAAAAAGCAGTGCCCGCTTTGACGCATACCGTCGTTGACAACTGCACGCGTCTTCTCGAATGGCTCCACAGCTTCTGCGGCATCAACTTCCTGACCGGCAACAAATTGGTGTGGCCGCAGCTTTATCGCTCCCACCTCGTCACCGGCGAACTGAAGCCGGGCGGAGCACAGCTCGTCATGACGCTCCTCAATAAGGCCAAGGCCATGGGCGTTGAAGTGCGCACGAACACCAAGGTGGTCGAGCTCATTGCCGACCCGAAGACGGGCGGCGTCGCCGGCGCCAAGGTGAAGACCAAGGGCGTTGTGTCGGAAGTCTATGCGAAGTACGGCGTTGTGCTTGCAACGGGCGGCTTCTCGGCCAATCAGGCACTCGTCACGCAGTACATCGGTTCTGCCGGCGCGAAAATGCCGATTCGCGGCTCGCGCATCGTCGCAGGCGAAAACATTGTGCTCACGGCACCCTTCCTGCCGAAAGTTGTCAACGTCGACCAGTTCCACTGCGGTCCGATTTACGGCCCGACCGGCGCCAACCCGCTCAACATTGTCAACAACGGCGTCTGCGTCAATCGCCAAGGCATTCGCTTTACCGATGAAGGTCAGACCTATGTGCAGATGTCTCGCGATGTCGCGAGCATGACGCCGGATAACTGGGCCTTCATGGTCTGCGATCAGAAGACGCACGATATGCCGATTCTGAAGAACGACTGGGAGTCCTACGCCCGCACCAAGGCGCCGGTCTACACCGGCCAGACGCTCGAAGAAGCCGCTAAAGCGGCCGGCATCGATGCCAAGACGCTGCAAAAGACCGTCGAGGACTTCAACAAGGCCGTTGCCGGCGGTGATGCAGGCAAGCTCACGCCGCCCAACACCCGTGACAAGGCTCCGGTCATTGATACGGCGCCCTTCTATATTGTCCCGTTCCAGGGCGGCATGACGGCCACCTTCGGCGGCCCGCTGATTAATACCGAAGGCGAAGTGCTCGACACGGAAAATCATCCTGTCGGCAATCTCTACGCCATCGGCAATGCGGCCGGCGGCTTGTTCTATGACAATTACGTGGGCGGAGCGCAGCTGACGGCTGCCGGTGTATTCGGCATGATTGTCGCTGAGCACGTCAAAGCGCTTAAATCCGGCAAAGCAGCTTAAAATAGTCTTCTTGCATGCCAATGCTGAGGATTGAGAAGCACGCTTCTTAATCCTCAAAGCCAAAAAACGGCGCCCATTTCTTCGTGAAACGGCGCCGTTTTTCGTGGCTCTTCAGGAACTTGAATTCTGCAGAGGGGCTTTCAGCCTTCTTCCTTAATGCTTCTCGGCCGCCCCATGAAGGAGCTCCGCAATCTGCACAATGTCCTTAGGCAGCGTGCGGCAGCAGCCGCCAATGCAGCGTGCGCCCGTATGTTCCCAGAGCGGCACGTAATGATTCCAGTCCGGTTCATGCGCGCCCTGAGCATGCCAGGTCTTCGTTGTCGGATCATACGTCTCACCGGAATTCGGATAGACAACCAAAGGCTTGTCTGTATAAGCGGACAACCGCTTCAGGCCCGGTTCCACCCATTCGCGCTTGACGCAGTTGAAACCGAAGGCTTCAACATGCGGATCGGCATCAAGACATTTGGCAAGAACTTCGAGCTTTGTGCCGTCGGGCATATCGCCGTCCTTAAGCGTCACAGTCACCCAGCAGGTGATATCGCGCTCAGCAATCATGGCGAGAAGCGCCTCAATTTCATCGAATCGGGGCTGCGTTTCAATCGCCAAAATGTCCATGCCGGAATTGAGCAGTTCGTCAAGGCGCAGCTGATGAAAGGCGTAATACTCTTCGCGCGTAAGATCGTAGGCGCCCGTATACTCGCTGCCGTCGGCCAGATAAGCCCCGTAAGGCCCAATAGAGCCCGCCGTGAGCAGATCCGCCGGATCCCATTCCGGATGATCGAGGAGCACATCGTTTTTCGCTTCGCGCACCAATTCTCCGCTCAAGCGAATCAAGCGGGAGGCTTCGGCCTTTTCAATGCCTTTGCGGGCAAAGGCCGCTTCAGTCGCCTGATATGAACAGGCCTCAACGGCATTCGCACCGGCTGCGTAGTAGTCGTAATGAACTTTGCGCACCAGATCCGGACACTCCAGAAGCGCCTTGGCACTCCAGAGCGTATCGTTGAGATTGAGCCCAGCGGCTTCGAGCGGAGTTGACATGGCTCCGTCAATAACGAGTCCGCCGCGGCGAGCAATAAGGTCGGCAATGGGATGTTTGGTTAAAGCCATCAAAGAAACTCCAAATCGGTTGTGCCGGATATTTTAAAGCGGCAGAGGAAACCGGCGATTTCGTCGTCTGTTTCATCCGCCGCTTTTAGGCAGCTCACTCAATCTGCTGAGCGTTCAGCAGATCCTTATTTGGCGGGCTGCTCCCAGGCCGGGTTGATCTGTCCCTTGAACTTTTCCTTGATGAAGGCAGCCACTTCTGGCGACTGATAGCACTTCACGAAGGTCTGCACTTCAGGCGACTGCACATTGTCCGGACGTGCGGCAATGATGATGAGTGCGTACTTAGCGTCACGGGACTCAAAGTAAAAGCCCTGCTTATTAACGTCGAGACCGCCGGAAACCGCGTAGTTCATCGGCACACAGGCCACATCAAGATCCTGCAGGCTGATCGGAAGCTGGGCGGCTTCGAGTTCAACGAGCTTCACGCCGCGCGGATTTTCCGCCACGTCATGAATGGAAGCTTCGCCCTTATAGTCGGGCTTGAGTTTAATGATGCCGGCCTTCTCGAGCAGAACGAGCGCGCGTCCGCCGTTGGACGGATCATTTGGAATGGCGATTTTCGTATCGGCCTTGATGTCATCCAATGAATGAATCTTGTTGGAATAAAGGCCCATCGGCTGCACAACGGCATTGGCAGCAACCACCAGATCCGTGCCCTTTTGCTTATTGAAATTGAGCAGGAACGGTTCGTGCTGATAGACAGCAACGTCAAGCTGCTTTTCGGCGAGGGCGGTATCGGGCGTGATGTAATCCGTGAACTCGACCACTTTGACGTCAAAGCCCTGCTTCTTAGCAACTTCAGCGGCCTTCGTCACGATGTCGGCATGCGGTCCTGCGGTCACAGCAACCTTGATGGGCTTAAGCTTCGGAGCCTCGGCAGCTGCGGGGGCAGCCGCCGGCGCCTGCGCGGCAGCCTGCTTTTCAGGCTCAGCCTTGCTGCAGGCAGTAAGAATCGGAGCTGCGCTCAGAGCAACGCCGAGGGCCAATGCGGATTTAAGGAAGGTGCGCTTCTGCATGGTGAACTATTCCTGTCGATAAAATTTTTGGACTTATACAGTTAAAAGAGACCCGTTTGCTCTAGAGCGCTGCAGAGAGCTGACTTCGTCACTGCGTCGACTGCGGGACCTGATGTCCTGGGCCGGTCTCTTCTTCGATGCGGAGCTTCTTGTCCGGACATCGAGCAGATTCGTCCGCGACGAATCTGATTGGAATGAATGCGTTGGCGGATCCGCGATCCGTCTGAATTATTCTGCCCGAAGAGCGCTCGGGAGCAGCGAGAAATCTGAAGGAGACAAAGTAATACCTCAAGGCAATTAGGCGGCTTGAGTATGCTCGATGCGGCTTTTTCGACCAGACGCACGGCCATCCCTCAGACCGCAGCCCGCACGTGCCTCTCATGGGTCCGAAGTTTTCAGGACGCAGTCTGGACGCCGCTGAAGCAAACGCACGCAAACCGGGACTTGTCGAAACACCATCCGCAGACTTTCGAGACGGCTGCAACATCTGCAACTTTTAGGCAAGAACCCGCCCTGCCGGTTGCAATTTGCGAATGTCTTCATAGATGCAATGGCGGCAGAATAAGCCCAACAACCGTCATTTCAAAGGAGTTATCTTCCATGACCAACATGAATTTCAAAGCGGCAGCGGCCGTCGCCGCCCTTTCTGCACTCTTCCTTGCCGGCTGCAGCGACGGGGCGAAAACAGAGCCATCCGCCGATGCCGCTTCCTCATCTGCAGCCGCTCCGGCGAAGACGGAACCTTCAGCAGCACCATCTGCGGCTGAGAATACTGCCTCTGCCGCACAGCCCGGCCGCGGCTGCCTGCAGGTAACCGCCGTCCATCCTTATGATCTCAAGGACATGCGCTTTGACGAAGCCGCTCAAGCCTTGGCGCATGCCACCGGCTGTGCAGTGCGCTACACCGATCAGGAACTTTCGGCAATGAAAATTGCACCCGTTGTCGGCACGATGTCGATCAAGGATGCCATTGCCGCAGCGCTCGACGGCTCCCCTTATACAATTTCAAACGCTACGGATGAAGTGATTGAAGTCACCAAAAAATAAAGGACTGAGGCTCTGTCAACGTTGATAGGCTGCACCCTCCAAAGATGCAGCCTATTTTCTTTCATGCCTTCAGGCAGCCGAAGTCTGCGGGCCTTCCGCCGTCACTTTTTGGTCTTGAGCGGTGTCTTCGATGAATCTCGTCCATCAGCCGCTTTTGCACCGTACAAAACGGACAATACAAGCGTCAGGATGCAGCAGACAAATGAAACGATGATCACCGGATAGGACAAATATTTTTGGTCCACAATCGGCGCGATCACGGCTGCGACGAAAACCAATTCGGAAATTTTGGCAACTTTCTTTATAAGAATCTGTAGAAGTTGACGCACGGTACACCTTCTGGAGGAATGGCTGCTGTTTTTAAATGCGGCGCTGGTGAACAAAGCCGCACTCCATCAACAGCATAACGTTGACGGAGCGGCCGTTAAATCAAACCTGTCCCATTTTGCGTTCTCAGGCATCAGTGAGGCATTTTTTCGCACGATCTTCTTCACTCTTGACGGCCGTCCGCCACCGGCGCTCTTTTGGGAGCCGCGTGGGCTTTGCACCGGCAGAATCGATGGGTTCGACGCTGCCGGAGCAAACATCCGTTGTCGTCATATGTGCATGACTATATGAGGATTGAGTCGGGCTTCAATGCTCTCTGCGTCCTGCATGTTCCAAAAGAAACCGTCAGTGCGTGGTACGGCGGATGATCATATTTCCAAAGAACTGGAAGATGCTGATGATGGCGAGAATAATGAGCACCGTCAGCCAAATCATGTCGCGGTAACCCATCTGATAGCCGTAGCGAATGGCAAAGTCGCCGATGCCGCCCGCGCCGATCGCGCCGGCAATGGCCGTAATGCCCACAAAGCTGACGAAGGTAATCATCGTCACGCGGGTGATGCCAGGGATGCTTTCCCGCAGATAGACGCCGAAAATGATCTGCCGCGGTGAAAAGCCCATTGCCGCACTGGCCTCTACGAGACCGTGGTCAATTTCGGAGAGCACCGATTCGATCTGACGCGCAAAGAAAGGCACCGTACCGAAAACGAGCGCAACGAAGCTCCCCGTCACGCCTGAACCGGTACCGACCAGAAAGCGCGAGAGCGGGATCAGAAGCACGATCAGGATAATGAATGGAATCGAGCGGATGATGTCGATCCCGCGGTCAAAAATCGTAAAGAGCGGCCGATTCTCAAGGATGCCGCCCGGACGGCACGTGACCAGCAGAACACCGACGAGAATGCCCAGAATCCACGAAAGAATGCCGGACACGCCAATCATTGTGAAGGTCTGCCCCAGGCAGGTCAGCAACTCACCGCCCAATTGCTTGAGGTTGGGCGCAAGAAAATAGATCCAGTCAAACATTAGAGAGCCTCCACGACGACGTTCTGGCTGCGAATGAATTCAAGCGCATTTCCTACAGATTCAGGCGTACCCGAGAGCGTAACGGCGAGTTTGCCGAGCGGCGTACCCTTGAGCAGCTCAACATTGCCGAAAATGATGTTGGCCTCCACGCCGAAGCGCTGGTAGAGCTCGACCATCAGAGGCTTTCCGGCCGAAGAACCCGTATAAGTGAGCAGATACACCGTCTGGCCGTGATTGACGCCGTCGCCCGAACGGGTTTCTTCAAGGAGTTCATAGAGATCATCGACATTCGTCGCTGTATCAATAAAACCCTTCGTCACCGGCATTTTGGGATGCGAGAAGATCTCGAGGATCGTGCCTTCCTCGACCACTCGGCCTTTTTCCATAACTGCCGCACGGTCGCAGATGTACTTGACGACCGACATCTGGTGCGTGATCACGACAATCGTGATGCCCAGCCGCTGGTTGACCTCCCGCAGAAGCTTCAAAATCGACCGCGTCGTCTTCGGGTCAAGTGCGCTCGTCGCTTCGTCGCACAGCAGCACCTTGGGATCATTGGCCAGCGCGCGGGCAATGGCCACACGCTGCTTCTGACCGCCGGAGAGCTGCGAGGGGTATGCATCCGCTTTATCAGAAAGCTCAACGAGCTCCAAAAGCGACGAGATCTTGGCCTTGCGTTCGGCAGGCGTAAGCGTCGTCAGCTTCAGCGGCATTTCGATGTTCTCGGTCACCGTGCGCGAGGGCATCAAGTTGAAGTGCTGGAAAATCATGCCGATACGCTGACGAACTTGACGCAGCGCCTTTTCGTCGAGCTGAGTGAGGTCGACACCGTCGACGATCACTTCGCCTGAGGTCGGCCGCTCGAGCAAATTAATGCAGCGCACAAGCGTGGACTTCCCCGCCCCGGAAAAGCCGATGATGCCGAAAACCTCTCCGGCGTTGATGGCGAGCGAAACATCGTCGACTGCGGTGACGGTTCTGCCGCCCGATTCAAACCGCTTGGTAATGTGATTGAGCTTGATCATTTGATTTTCTTGTGATTCAGGCTGATGAATGAGGGTTAATGCTGTTTTGCGGCCGAAGCCTGACGCACGAGCGCGTCGGCATGATCAGCCTTGATGTCGGCAAGCAGCTGCGGATCCGTCAAGAGGTCGAGCCCCGTGAGCGCAAGCGCTTTGGCGCCCAAACCGATGGAAGCCAGTCCGAGCGCAGAGCAGGACGCCGCTTTGAACTCTTCACTGTGACCGCGCACGGGCACTTTACTGATCCGGATCGTCGGCTGAATGGTGGGAATCACCTGTGAAACATTGCCGACATCGGAGGAGCCGCCGGCTTTTTCTGCCGAATCCTCAACCTTTTCGCTGCTGCCCGTTTCGGCAAGCAGCTCTTCCATACGCCGGCGGTAGACGGCGTCGAACTTAGGCGTGAGGATTGTATTTTCCACGCGGTTCTGCGAGGGCTTCATGGATCCCTTAGCCCCCGTCATCAAAGCTGCGCCCTCGACAATGCGTTCGACCTTCTTCCAAACCTCTTCGAGTACCGGAGCAGTTGCCGCGCGCAGATAAAACTTCGCCGCAGCGTATTCCGGGACAATGTTCGGCGCATCACCGCCATGCGTAATGATGCCGTGAATGCGCACATCGGCCGGGAGGTGCTGGCGAAGCGCATTGATGCCGTTATAGACCTGAATCAGTGCGTCAAGCGCATTGATGCCCTGCTCGGGCGCACTCGCGGCGTGCGAGGCCTTGCCATGAAATTCAATGTCTACCGGCGCACAGCCTAAGGAAGGATTCGTCAGACGGTGGCCCGAGGAGCTCGGATGCACGCAGAGCGCCGCATCCACATCCTTGAAAAAGCCTTCGCGAACGAAGCTTCCTTTGGCACTGCCGTTCTCGCCGCCTTCTTCGCCGGGTGTTCCATAAACGCGGATTTCACCGCCCACCAATTTTGCGGCTTGTGCCAGCGCAGCGCCGGCGAGCGCACTGGTGGCGCCGAAAAGGTTGTGACCGCACCCGTGCCCGAGACCGACCAGCGCATCGTACTCGGCCAAAAAGCAAAGAACCGGACCGGGTTTGCCGGATTTGAACCGTGCGTCAAAACCCGTAGGATGACCGGCCACATCAACCTGAACTTCAAAACCTTCACTTTTAAGCAGCTCAGAAAGCCGCTTGCAGGCAAAGTATTCGTGGTTGCTTGTTTCAGGATGCGCGTGAATATCGCGCGCGGCAGCCTGATAGATTGGAAGGCGCTTCTCGACAAACGCTTTGATGATCTGTTCGGGGGATTCGGTAGTCATGACGGTCGGCTTTCTTTTTTTTGAAGGGATGGATGCTGACGCTTTTTTTGGGAGCCATGCAGCGCTTTCAGATACGCCCCAAAAAACACTGCAGATGAATGAAGCGCAAAACCGTCCGGGCGCAGCAGCGCAGATCCGGACGGTTGAATGCGGCGGCGAAAAAGCATCGGACGGTGCTTTTTTTTGAGAGCCTCTTACTTCAGTTTGTAATCAGCAGCACCAGGCCAGACCGGCACGTAGGCACCCTTATAGGCATCCTTGAGCGTCTGGGCTACATCCTGCGTCTGATAAGCGGCAACCACCTTCTTATAGACAGGATTGTCCTTATCGGCTTCGCGCGCAACGATCACGTTGACGAGCTGACCAAAGTACGGATTCGTCTTCGGATCCAGATTTTCCGAGAAGATTGAATCCGCATAAGGATCGAGCTTCGCGGTAAAGGCATTGCCGCCGTTGATGACCGCCGCCGTCACATCGAGCAGGAGGTTTGCGAGCATGCCGGACTCGGCCTCAACGATCTGCACTTTCTTATTGAAATGCGTGATGTCGGTTTTATTAGGCACGTAGCCCTTGTCGGGATTAAGCGTGAAAAGACCCGCGGCTTCAAGCAGCTTCAGCGCACGGCCGCCGTTGGTCAGATCCGCCGGAATGGCAATCTTGTCGCCGTCCTTGATGTCGGCAATCGCCTTGATCTTCTGCTTGTTGTTGAAGACGCGAAGCGGCGTCACAAGCGTGTCGCCGATGGCGACGATCTTGTAGCCGTTGCGCTTGATGTCATTGGCAAGATATGCCTTGTGCTGGAAGGCATTGAGATCAATTTCCTTATCTGACAAAGCGCGGTTGGGCGTTGCATAGTCGGAATACTTGACGAGCTCAACTTTGATCTTGTCTTTCTCAAGGAGCTTATTGACGGTGTCCCACTGGGCGTTGTATTCGCCGACAACACCTACCTTGACAGTTGTGATATCCGTTTTTTCATCACCGCCGCAACCGGCGAGCGTGACAGAAACGAGAATGGCAGCGGCTGCAGCAGCAGCGCTCTTGGTGAATTTGGTCATGTCTGAAAAGTCCTTCTGACGATGTTCTTGATTCTTTTGTCTGAAAGGGAGCGCCGCGCGCTCCACGCCTTCTAAAGAGGATTTGCAGCTCCGCTCGAATTCCCGCGGAATCCGACGCTGCAGAAAATTGAAGGCGCACTTATGTGCGGAAGGGAACGGCCGATCATCCTATGAGGCAGCGGTTCCTGACACACCCTCTAGCGCTCTGCATAAGCATCTAAGGGGCGCGTTCTGTAAGAATATCTGATGAATTCACTGGGTGTACTAAGCACAATTGCCAGGTATTGATGATGTTCGTCGAAGCCTCAGCGAACATTCGTTCATGTCTGCCTCTCTCCGGTCTCACTGCAGCGCTGTCGGCCTCACCCGCGCCTATTCGAATACGGACAATGAGGCACACTCAAAGCGTTTTCATCCCCGCACGCGACGGGGCTGAAGCATTCACCAGGAACCGGAGAAGAGCATCCGCATCTGGGTTCAATTCTTTGAGATTGGGCACATGCCAGATACGAATCAAAAGCGAAGCCCAAGGTTCATCGAGCGTTAACGCACAGACTCTTTCATCCTTTTTGGCAGCCTCAAGCGGCAGAATCGTTACGCCGCGGCCTGCTGCTGCAAAATGAAGCGCACTCGCGTAGCTCTCCGTCCAAATCTTGACGCGGAGCCTGCCCC
>ERZ773237.2029-NODE-2029-length-14535-cov-3.055318_pt1 | contig 14535 bp, 8 predicted proteins | sample MGYA00580990_ERZ773237 | MGnify/ENA primary metagenome ERZ773237 (study PRJEB29015, sample SAMEA2737749) | human gut metagenome | biome: human gut; feature: human-associated habitat; material: faeces | place: China | collected 2012 ...
CATCTGCAATAGCGGGCAACGCACGAGCGGAAGAGAGTACACCGTCCAGCTGGCGGCCACCGTGGTTAGAAACCACAATCCCATCAGCACCAAAACGTACTGCATCGCGCGCATCTTCCGGATCGAGGATCCCTTTGATCACCATCGGGCCATCCCAGAAATCGCGGATCCACTCAAGGTCTTTCCATGAGATGGACGGATCGAAGTTATTCCCCAGCCAGCCGATGTAATCTTCCAGTCCGGTCGGTTTGCCGAGATAAGCTGAGATATTACCTAAATCATGCGGACGACCGTTCAGGCCCACATCCCACGCCCATTGCGGATGCGTCACCGCCTGCAAATAGCGGCGCATTGCCGCGTTCGGGCCGCTCATCCCAGAATGCGCATCACGATAACGCGCTCCCGGTGTTGGCATATCCACGGTGAAAACCAGTGTCGAACAACCCGCTGCTTTTGCTCGCTCCAGTGCGTTACGCATAAAGCCGCGATCGCGCAGCACATAAAGCTGGAACCACATCGGACGTTTGATAGCCGGAGCCACTTCTTCAATCGGGCAAACGGAAACCGTCGAGAGAGTAAACGGAATGCCATGCGCATCCGCCGCTTTGGCAGCCTGAACTTCGCCACGACGCGCATACATGCCACACAAACCTACCGGACCTAGCGCCACCGGCATCGACAATTTCTCATTAAACAGCGTCGTTTCCAGGCTTAAGTCAGACATGTTTTTCAGAATACGCTGGCGCAGCGCCACTTCTGACAAATCTTCCACGTTGCGGCGCAGCGTGTATTCAGAATATGCACCCCCATCCATATAGTGGAACAGGAACGGCGGCAGAATGCGTTGCGCTGCGGCGCGATAATCGCTGGCTGCGGAAATAATCATGCGTTTTTCTCCCTCGAATGCTCATTATGGTCACCAGGCAGGCGGGTAATGCGTGCATGGCGAGCCCGATCTTCATCGAATCGTTTCATGGTGGTGTGAACAAAGCTAAGGTGCGCCATCATTGCTTTACGCGCCCCGTCAGCATCACCGGCAAAAATGGCGTCAATGACTGCCTGATGTTGTTCGGTCAGCTGTGAAAAAACCGGGGGTACCAGATACATCCGCTGGCGGCTATGCTTCACGGAGGATTGCAGGACATCGAAGAAACCGCGCATGGTTTGCAGCAGCACGATGTTATGTGAGGCTTCGGCAATCGCCAGATGAAAACGAACGTCCGCTTGTGAGGCGAGATCCGGGTCTTCACTTAGCGTTGCTTCAAAGCAAAGCTGAATCTTTTCTTTTTCGCCAGGTGTGGCGCGCATTGCCGCATGCCACGCGGTGCTGGCTTCAATGGCGTAGCGGGCTTCCAGAATATCGAAACTGTAATCCGGATCATCGGCCATCAGCGTTTTCAGCGGCTGGACGATGTTTTGCTCCGACCATGTGTCATGACGCCAGCGAATAAACGTCCCGCCGCCACGTCGACTGAGCAGCACACCTTCGCTTACCAGTTTCGCCAGCGCCTCGCGCAGTGAATTTCTCGACACGCCGAGTTGCATCGCCAGTTGACGTTCAGCGGGCAACTTCATGCCCGCTTCCAGGTTTTTTTCATCAATCAGCGCCCGCACACGATCGGCAACCTCGTCTGACAGGCGTCTGGGTAAAACAATCATTAAGGAATCATCCACGTTAAGACATAGGCCTGAAGCGTGGTGATCACGCCCACCATACAGGTGAAGATCAGGCTGTGTTTGACAGTAAAGCGGAACAAATCAGACTCTTTGCCCACCAGGCCTACCGCCGCACAGGCGATAGCGATAGATTGCGGAGAGATCATTTTGCCGGTGACACCACCGGTGGTGTTGGCAGCAACCAGCAACAGGTCAGAAACGCCAATTTGTTGTGCGGCGGTAGCCTGCAAAGCGGCAAACAAAGCATTAGATGACGTATCCGACCCGGTCAGGAATACCCCAAGCCAGCCGAGGAACGGCGAGAAGAAGGTGAATGCATGACCGGTGTGCGCCAGTGCCAGCGCCAGTGTTGATGACAAACCGGAATAGTTCGAGATAAAGGCGAACGCCAGCACCATACCGATGGAGTAGATAGGCAGAGCCAGTTCTTTCAGCGTGCTGCCGAAGGTGCTGATAGCGTCAGATGGTTTCATCTTCAGCCAGACAATCGAGAGCAGGGCAGCAAAAAGAATGGCGGTACCGGTGGCAGAGAACCAGTCAAACTTAAACACGGCGGCATACGCTGTCGCTTCGCTGACCACTGGCGGCATACGGGCAACCAGTTTATCGAGGTACGGCACCGGAATATTGATCACCCATTCATACAGCGCACCGCCTGAAGCGAACAGGGCTTTAAACGGTGGAATACTCCACAGCGTTACGGTGGCGGTCAGGAACAGGAACGGTGTCCAGGCGCGAAGCACCTGACCTGCGGTGTAACCGGTGTGAGCCAGCGTCATATCAACCTGTGACGCCCCCAAGTCACCGAAGCGGAATACGCGCACTGGTTGCCAGCGTTTGAGGAACAGCGTCAGGCAGAGCAGTGATACCAGCGAAGAGATAATGTCTGGCAGTTCCGGCCCAATGAAGTTAGAGCTGAGGTATTGAGCAATGGCAAACGAACCACCTGCCACCACGACCGCAGGCCACGTTTCTTTGATTCCGCGCCAACCGTCCATAATCGCCATGATCCAGAACAGCACGATAATGGTCATAAACGGCAGCTGACGCCCCACCATCTGACCAATCTCAAAGCTGTCGATGCCTGTTACCTGCCCGGCGACCAGAATCGGAATACCCATCGCACCAAATGCCACTGGCGCGGTGTTAACAATCAGGCACAGCCCGGCGGCGTACAGCGGTTTAAAGCCCAGGCCGACCAGCAATGCGGCGGTAATTGCTACCGGTGCGCCAAAGCCTGCGGCTCCTTCAAGGAAAGCGCCGAAACAGAAACCGACGATCAGCATTTGCAGGCGCTGGTCAGGGGTTATCGAAAGAATAGACGAGCGGATGATGTCAAACTGCCCGGTTTTCACCGAGATCTTATAGACGAACACCGCTGCAATAATGATCCACGCGATGGGCCACAACCCGTAGAAGAAGCCATAAACCACCGAGGCCAGCGCGTTAGCGACCGGCATTTTATAGAACAGCAAAGCCACGGCAAGGGCGATTGCCACCGTCCATGAGGCGGCGACGTATCCTTTCAGTTTGAGCTTAATCAGCGCAAAGAAGAAAAACAGGATGGGAAGCGATGCTATCAGGCTGGAAAGCCAGATATTCCCGGCGGGATCGTAGTTTTGTTGCCAGAGATTCATTGCAGGTCTCCTGCAGTCCACACACGCCGTGTAATGAGTCTGTTGCTCATCTCCTTGTCACACGTTGTGTAAAAGTGGCACTGCCAATTGTGTTGTGTAGGGATAATGACAATGAATAGTTAACTAAATGTTATGTATTGGCAACGTTGATGTGAGTTTTAATTGGGGAATTGTGAACCAGAGGTCAGATCAATGAAGAATTGGTAGGGCCAATTCTGGGAGAGAGGTAATGAAGAAAAGGGCAATTCCCATCAGAGAATTGCCCTCAGATTGTTGATCTGGTGCGCCTTATCTTGCCGGATGCGGCGTGAACGCATTATCCGGCCTACAGGGTAGTGCTGAATCACCCCGTAGGCCTGATAAGCGTAGCGCATCAGGCAATGTGGCGTTTACCCATTCGTTAATGGATGATTACCACTGAATACCGGCACCGAGCGCGGCGGAGTATTCACCCTGGCTATTGGTACTACCTTGTAATTTGTAGACCCAACGACCATTGGCGCTCACCATCGACACACCTAAAGCAACAGCCGATTCACCGTTGTAAGTACCGCCACCAATAGAGGCCATGCTGGCACCTGGCGTGTAAGCCTGCGGCAGACCGGTCATCGCCATTGCAGAAGCGATACCACCGCTCAACTTGCTTTCGGTTTTGGACAGTTTGTTATCCATCTCAACCATGCGCTGATCGGTGTATTGCTTCGTTTCCTGCACGCTTTGCTTCAACTGCGCGTAGTTCACCGCGTCGTTGTTGTTAACGCCAGCGGAAACGTTGCTGATGCGAGTCGTTCCGCCATTACCACCGCCGAGAGTGATGTTGCTGTAATCAACAGAACCGTCAGCTTTGGTGTCATACCGCACGCCGCCTGCTTCGGAAGACTTCAACTGCGCAACGTTAACCGCGTCAGTAGCATTTTTACCAGCGGCAACGTTGGTGATACGGCGTTGGTTAGTGGAAGAACCTACGGAGATCGTATTTTCTTCGTTTGCCACAGAGCCAGTACCCAGCGCAACGCTGTTATCAGCGGCAGCAATAGAGCCAGAGCCAATCGCAACACTGTCTTTACCCTGCGCGTTAGCATCTACGCCATCGGTGTTGGTCTTGAAGTACTTGGTGCTACCGGTGCTTACGATATCGCCAATACCGTTTTCGATATTGGTGACGCGGGTATCCAGATTCGTTACCTGAGTATTCAGGTTAGTAATGCTCTGGGTATTCTGGGAAACCTGCGCGTCCGTTACTTTCAACTGACCCACGTTAACCGCATCGGTATCCGCCGACCCCGCTGCGACGTTGGTGATCTGACGTTGACCGTCTTCGCTACCTACGGAGAATTCACCCACAGAGTTCTGCGGTGCATCCATGTTGTAGGCGGTGTAGCCAGTCTGAGCGCCGCGAGTGGTCTGAGAACCATTACCCATTGCAATACTGTTTGCATGGTTGGCGCGTGCGTTAGAACCGATAGCAATACCGTTGATGGCATCTGCCAGAACCAGAGTATTCAGGCCGATACCAATACCCGCATTACCATTGACGATAGTTTTCGCGCCCATCGCCAGCGAGTCTTCCCCGACAGCCAGTGAGTCTTCAGCCGTTGAGTTGGCGTGGAAGTATTTGGTCGGCGTGGTAGCGACTGCACCAATGGCATTTTGCAACTGGCGAACCGTAACGGCGTCATGGGCTTCGGAACCATCGGCTACGTTGATGATTTGACGATATTTACCGTCATCACCAATAGACAGCGCACCAAGTAGTTCGCCATCCGTGGTGTCATAACCAATCACAACACCTTCTTCCGACACGCTGGTGTCACGAGAACCTTTAACTATTACACGGCTGGAAACGGAGCTGCTACCCAGGGCAATACCGGTATCAACGTCGCTGTAGCTGCCCTGACCGATGGCTACGCTGCTATCGCCTTCGGCAACAGAGTTATAACCCACAGCCGTAGCGCCAATACCTGAAGCGCTGGCATCGTTGAACGCTAAGCCGTTGTCGTTGGTACGTACATAGTTAATGCCCGCACCGTTATCTTCGATGTAGGTTTCGCTGGTGTTACCGGCAAGCTGATTGATGATTTCGCTGTTCTGCTGGATCATCATATTGGTGTTAAACAGCTGAGAACCGTTGATGGCGTCGGTACTGCCTTCGCCAATGTTACCATCAGCAACATTTGTGATGATGCTGGCCTTGCCGTCATGGCTGGCGTTGTAGGCACCTGCGCCGTCATTGGCCGTTGCATCCCACAGCAGAGCGTTATCGTCGAGCGCATCCAGGGCGTCACCGACGTTGTTGTACTCGGCATTTGCAATGGTGTAAGTCGGCGCAGTGATAGAACCATCAGCGTTAACTTCTGCGTCACCACCCAGGGCATCGGCAATGTACTTGTTGGTGGTATACAGTTGTGAACCGTTAATGGCATCGCTGCTGGTGGCAGAGATTGCACCGTTAGCGACGTTAGTGATTACACTGGCTGTTTTATCTTTTCCGTGAGCGGCGCTAAATGCACCATTACCATCATTGGCTGTGGCATCCCACAACAGAGCGTCATCGAGCGTGGTATCGATTGCTTCCAGCGCGTCACCGACGTTGCTGTAACTGCCGCCAGCGATGGCATAAGTCGGTGCGGTGATTGTGCCGTCAGCATTGACTTCTGCGTCACCACCCAGAGTATCGGCAATGTACTTACTGGTGTCATAGAGCTGTGAGCCGTTAATAGCGTCGCTGCTGGTAGAGGAAATTGCACCGTCTGCAACATTAGTAATGATGCTGGCCGTGTTATCTTTTCCGCGACCGGCGCTAAACGCACCGTCACCGCCCTTGGCGGTCGCATCCCAGAGTAGGGCGTCACCGAGTGATGTGCTAAATGACGTGTTAATGGCTGCCAGAGCATCACCGACGTTATTGTAGTCAGTACCACCAATAGTGTAGGTTGGCCCGGTTAATACACCCGCATCGCTGATATCAGCACCACCGCCAAGGTATGACGTAAATGAATCAGCTAAGCCATAAAGTTGTGAGCCATTAATGGCGTCAGTGCTATCAGAGGATACAGTGCCTGCCAGTAAGTTGGTGATTTTGCTGTCAGTACCGTTGGTGCCGTGTTTGGCACTGAATGCACCCGCCGTAGCGTTCCACAGCAGGGAATCGTCACCGAGACTGTCAACAGCGTCAGTCAGGTTGGTGATGTTGGTGGTGTTCGTGGCGATATTGGTGGTGTTGGCTGCCACGGCATCGTTAGTGGTTTTGAGCTGAGAGCCGTTAACCGCGTCGGTGCTGCCAGCCGTCAGGTCACCGTCTTTGACGTTGGTTATTTTGCTGGTGGCTTCGGTGCCGTGCGCGGCGCTGAACGCGGTGCCATTCCACAGCAGGGCATCGTCTTTAAGGTCGCCAACGGAATCCGTCAGGGTATTGATACTGTTAGTGTTGGTGGTGATATTGGTAGTATTGGTCGCTACGTTATCGTTGGTGGTTTTCAGCTGAGAACCGTTAACCGCATCCTTACTGGTATCAGAAATAGCGCCGTCTTTAACGTTGGTGATGGTACTGGTAGTATCTGTACCATGTGCCGCACTATATGCCTTTTTAAGGGAGTCCCATTGTAACGTATTATTGTCCAGGCCCGTTAAGGCGTCGCCAACAGTGCCGAAAATACCACTTTTCAGCCTGTAATTTGGGGAAGTAACGACGCCTTGCGCATTGACGGTAGCCCCCCCACCAAGATTGTCCGCTACTGACTTACTGATAGCATAAAGCTGTGATCCATTGATGGCATCAGTACTGGTAGTGCTGATATCACCTGCTGCCATATTGACAATTTGTCGCTGAGCTGTTGTGTTACCCACAGAAACAGTATCCGCGTCAGTCGCTACAGAACCAGCACCCAGAGCAACTGAATTTTTCCCCTGAGCACTGGCTTGAGCACGAATTGCAGTGCCATTTTCTAAACCGGCATAACTGCCTTGTCCAAGAGCAATAGCATTTACACCACCTGTAATACTACCATTACCCAGCGCGATAGCATTTGCGCCGTCAGCTTTATTCCCTTGACCGATGGCAATTGCGCCAGCCGCTACTGCCTGACTTTGATTGCCCAGAGCAATAGTGTTGTCGACATCTGCAATACTGCCGGAGCCCAACGCGATACTATTAAGTCCATTTGCCTCCGCGTTAGTACCAACTGCCGTCGCATTTTCAGCAGCTTTGCTCTCTGCACCCATAGCAATCGCGTTTGCGGCGTTGGCGGCGGATAGTCTACCGAATGCGAGGCTGTCTACGCCAGCTGCAGCACTGTTGCGGCCTACTGCAATCGCGTTAGCCGCAGATGCGGCACTACTTGCACCCAGCGCCATTGAATATTCTTTTGACGCATTGGCATGATCACCGAGGGCGATGCTCATAATTTCGTAAGCTTTAGCCGTATTTCCTAACGCAATAGTTTTTTCACCATCGGCAAGGGAGGAGTCCCCAATAGCAAGAGATGTATAACCATTCGTCTTTGCGTAACGACCAAAAGCCATCGAACGATCGCCATTTGCTACTGACGATGCACCCAGCGCGACACTTCTGTCACCCATTGCTCTTGCACTAACCCCGAACGCCATGGATGCTCCACCAGTTGCAAGGGTTTTTGACCCGATGGCAGAACTGTACTCACCTTCGGCTATCGCGTCATATCCTAAAGCTGTACTCGCGCCACTAGTGTTCATAAAGGTATTTGCTTTTGCCCCTTTACCGATAGCAACCCAGCCGTCACCTGCTGAGCCATCGCCATAATCAGTTGGCTGCCCGTCGTAGTTATTAGCTAACGCTCCAAACGACGACAACAACCCACTCGCAACTAGTACAGAAATTAACAGCTTACTGCGCCCGCTTTTTTTGCCACGGCTCTTCGCCGTTTCGCTGGCAACGCTGTAACTGCCCGTCGCCGGATTCCAGATAACTTTAAAAATTTTGTTCATTATTGATGCTCTCTATTCCTTGATATAAGCGCAGAAGCTGCATTTATTTTTTGTTTTTTCGCTGCCGAGTTTCAGCAGGTTGAACAGTGTCGAACTGGAGATTGGCCATATTGATGGACAACTTCAGATACTTCAGGTTATTAGGCGAAACGCCTTTTAATGTCAGATTAATGTCTTGCCATTGACCAGGCATTAATTGCAGATTGGAATTCAGGGTGGTGTTGAAAAGTAATTGTTGCCACTTTGCCAGAGCTTTGGCATCGGTGGGTCTTTCATTGCATGTCGCATGAAAGCCAATATTTGATACGGGGACGCTTAAAAGGTTAACCAGCGAAATACGAATAACACTGCCATTTTCAACCGCATCAATAGCCAGCACCCGGCCTGCCAAACCGACCGATCCGTTATTTAAAATGAAATATTGTGTTTGTGCTGGGTTAAATTCTGTAAAGACAAATTCGTCCTGCTTGTCTTTAACCGCTTTCACCACGCCAGCGAGCGTCTTGGTACTATTTATGATAGTAGTTTGTTGTTTTTCAAAATGCTCTATCTTTCGCTTATCGAGTTCCTGTTGTTTCTCAAGCGCCTCAATTTTGCTTTTTTGCAACTCTTGCTGTGTAACGAGGTCGTCGACCTTACTCGCTTTTTCAATATAGTCACACCCTGCCAATAAGCAGAGAGGCACTATTATTAACACGCTTAACAGTGTTTTCTTTAGGTTCATAGGATGAATTCCTTTTCATAATCCCGATACAGTTGATAATTACGGCACAATCATTTTTTTTATGAATGATTGGAGTGGGGCATATCCGCAAAATAAATTTGTTAGAGAAATTTTGTATTAATTGGTTGTGCGAATATGTTATTAAATGTCAAACGATTTCAGTTTGTAGCCAATAATATTAATCGCGCGGATTTTAATGATCGGTGTCAATCGATGTCAAATGTTTCACCGGATAAAGGCACAGGGCAGGGAAAGATAAATATTCAGTTGAGTGATGTTTTATTGCGAATTTTGCGATGCTGATAGAAAAATTTAAATAATTAATTATGTTTCAAGCATTGATATGCGGCAATTCATTGTTAATATTGATACATCATTCTTTAATTTGTACCTGATTTTCAGAATTTAGCCTGGCATGTGCGCTAAAAAGAATAGAGGAGATTGAATATATAATGTTAAGAACGTTACGTTATAAATATTCGATCTCTGAAACAGGCTCCTGCATGTGCCAGCAGGAGCGAGTAAATGGTGAGAGGCTGTGATTACAGCGACGAGAAAGGAACTTAAAACGCAGTCTTAGAGAACCCTGTCATCTCTTGTAGGCCCATTTCGCGGCCCAGCGCGGTCATTGGGTGCACAACGACCAGTCCGCGAACGCTCTTCTTCAGTTTGCCCATATCAGCTTGCTCTTTTTTAGTAATCGCGCGCTGGAACGGCATCTTCATCAGTTTCTGCGCTTCTTTGCTGAGCTTCTGGCTGTGAACTTCGCGCAGGCGAGCAATTTCTGCTTCCAGCGTGGCTTTCTCTTTTTCCAGTTCGGCGTATTTGTCTGCGGCTTCAACCAGCGACAGATCGGCCTGCTGGTGGCGGATGGCGTCCAGACGATCGCTGAGACGTTTGATTTCGTTTTTTTCGACTTCTTTCATGTGATGGCTTCTGATAAAGATAAATTTATAGCCCCTAGTATGCGCGACCAGGTGCTTTGTTCACAACTGATGGCATTGTAATAGTTCTATAACGTAAACATTAACATGCTTAAAAACTACGCAATTTATTGATTAATTAAGAAATTTAAAGAAAAAAGATAGTCAACAGAAGCAGGTGATTATTGAGGATTGAGCACGTTTTCCTTAATGTCATTTATACCGGGATCTAAACTAAAATTGGCGGCCGCGCATTCCCGGCGCGGGGTAATACGGAGATATCATCATGGGCAAATTAGGTGAAAACGTTCCGCTTCTTATCGATAAAGCCGTAGATTTCATGGCATCGAGCCAGGCGTTCCGGGAGTATCTGAAAAAACTACCTCCCCGTAACGCGATTCCGTCCGGAATACCTGATGAAAGCGTGCCGTTATATCTACAACGTCTGGAGTATTATCGTCAGCTTTATCGTCCGAAACAGGTAGAGGAGAAGTAAGCGAAAGTACTTACTTTTGAAAGGCTTTTTTTAAGCTGATTTTGGAAATCAGCTCTGTCAGTGAAAGGACCATTGTTGATCGCACAGCCTGTTGATAGCGCTGAATTTGCATTGCATACAAACTGGAGTCTGCAGGTTCAAACTGTGGCGGCGGTGGTAACGCCGCCACGCAATGCAGTTCACCAAAGGGTCCAAGGATTTCGTCGTCGGTAAACGCGTACTCGTTGCCGTCGTGATTTAGCTCTTCACGCAATGCCATCAGCAGTTCCGCATCTTCGTATTCCTGGCGGTTAATGACACCCAACCCGTAAATGAGTTTTAAACGCACAGAAAGATCGCCCAGCGGACCGTCGCCGTCGAGTAACGGTTCTACAGCATACTTCACCGCGTAATCGTCTTTGCGGAATACCTGAAGCACCAGAAGATTTACCGCCTCGGTCAAAAGCTCGACGGCGGTGATCAGAAAGCTTCGCACGGTTTTGCCAGCATTCAGACGCTCAAGCACACGGTTTTCAAAGGCCTGGGTTTGTTCCATTGTTGCCTGCATATCTGACAATCTGTTATTCGGGCGCAGGGTATCCTGCGCCTGGTCCACCATTATTGCATTGCTTTATAAGCGGTTACCGCCTCGGATACAACCTCGCTGTTGGCATCAAGACCGGAAATCTGTGCCAGCGCGGCTTGTGGGCCTTTGTCGGCAATCAGCGCTGCCAGTTCCTGAGCCTGCGGATCATCTTCACTGCGGAAGTGCATTGCAGCGGCAATACCTTCAATCAGGTTTTTATGTGGCAGACCATATTCCAGCGTTCCGAGCAGTGGCTTGATCAGACGGTCGCCAGCACTCAGTTTACGCAGCGGCTGACGGCCTACGCGCTCTACATCATCTTTCAGATACGGGTTCTCGAAACGACCGAGGATTTTCTGGATGTACGCCGCATGTTTGTCCGCGTCAAAGCCGTAGCGCTTGATCAGTACCGCGCCGCTTTCTTCCATCGCACCTTTAACCACCGCGCGGATTTTCTCGTCGAGAATCGCGTCGCGAATGGTCTGATGACCCGCCAGTTTTCCGAGGTACGCGGTTATAGCATGACCTGTATTCAGGGTGAAGAGTTTACGTTCGACAAATGCCATCAGATTGTCGGTTAATTCCATGCCAGGGATGTTTGGCAGCGTGCCTTTGAACTGCGTTTTATCGACAATCCATTCGCTGAAGGTTTCTACCGTCACTTCCAGCGGATCGTTGGTTGCAGAAGCCGAAGGCGGCACGATGCGGTCAACGGCGGAATCGACAAAGCCAACGTGTTCTTCTACCCACGCTTTGGCATCTTCCGGCAGGGCGTTCATCACATGGCCTTTCAGCTGCGTGGTGCCGCGGACCATGTTTTCACAGGCGATGATGTTCAGTGGGGATTCATTACCTTGTTCTTTACGTTTCACCAGCCCTTTGGCGATGGCCGGAGCAATACGTTCCAGCACGACAGGGCCAACGGCGGTAGTGACTAAATCGACCTGAGCAATCAGATCAACGACATCATCGCCAATGCTGCTGACGGCATCGACGCCAGAAACGGTATCTACCTGCTCGGTTTCACCAACCACATGAACCTGATAGCTATGACGGGCATTCAGGGCATCAAGTACCACCTGATTTACATCGGCAAACGTCAGTTGGATACCCGCGTCCGCCAGCAGTTTACCGATAAAGCCACGACCGATATTACCTGCGCCAAAATGTAATGCTTTCATAGTATTAACCTTCATCAATGTTTTTACCCGAGAGGGCTGGGGTGAGGCTTTTCCCTCACCCAAACCCTCTCCATGTGGAGAGGGGCCGCGCCGGATGCGGCGTAAACGCCTTATCCGGCCTACAAGAACGTGCAAATTCAACAAACTGCGCTTTGTTTTGTAGGCCTGATAAGCGTAGCGCATCAGGCAATAAGCCCCACCTTCTCCATGTGGAGAGGTGGGATTGGATTACTTACGACCTGCCAGCAGTTCCAGCACTTCATCCACGCTGGTGGTATGTGCCAGACGCTCGATGACGGATTCATCATCCAGTGCATTGGTCAGGCTGGTGATAACCTGAATGTGCTCGTTGTTACGGGCAGCAATACCAATCACCAGACGGGCAATGTCATCTTCTTCTTCACCGAAGCGCACGCCTTCCGGGTACTGGCAGAACACCACGCCCGTTTTCAGTACGCGATCTTTTGCTTCAACCGTACCGTGTGGCACAGCGATAGACTCACCCAGATAAGTCGGGGTCAGTTTTTCACGATCCAGCATCGCCTGAACATATTCCGGCTCAACGTAACCGCCTTTCACCAGCTGCTCGCCAGCAAAACGAATCGCTTCTTCTTTGGTGGCCGCTTTGCGACCGAGGAAGATGTTCTCCGCGCCCAGTTTGAACAGATTAGCACTGGAATCGTCAAAGCTGTCTTTCAGACTGTCTTTCACTTTCACTTCGTTTTCAGTATGGCGCTGGGCAGCAACCAGACGTTCGGTCAGGCTGGTGTACAGGCCGCTGTCGAGGAAGTTGGTCAGCGAAATATGCTGTGCCTGCGGAACCTGGCGCATAGCGCGTTCGGTCAGGTCACGGTGAGTGATGACCAGGTCCACATCTGGCGGCAGGTTGTTGATCGCGCTGTTAGTGACCGAAATCTGCGACAGACCTGCATCCTGAATTTTCTTACGCAGCACACCTGCGCCCATCGCACTGGAACCCATACCGGCGTCACAGGCAACGATGATTTTACGTACGTGGCTCAGGTCGTTAGTCACATCGCCCGCAGACAGCGGAGACGCACCTTTAGACTCAGCTTTCATGTCCTGCATACGACGAGTTGCTGCTTCAATATCATCTTCTTCTTTCACTTTGCTGGTTTTCAGCAAAATAGCAGAGACAACGAAGGAGACTGCCATCGCCGCACACACACCCGCGATGTTAGCGAAGTAAGCACCTTTTGGCGTCATCGCCAGTACAGCAAGGATAGAACCCGGAGATGCCGGAGAAACCAGCCCACCGCCCAGGATAGTCAGCGTGAACACGCCAGTCATACCACCGAGGATAACGGCCAGAATCAGACGCGGATTCATCAGCACATACGGGAAGTAGATTTCGTGGATACCCCCCAGGAAGTGGATGATTGCCGCACCGCCCGCAGACTGTTTAGCGCTACCACGACCAAAGAACATGTACGCCAGCAGCACGCCCATACCCGGACCTGGGTTAGCTTCAATCAGGAAGAAGATGGATTTACCCAGTTCATGGGACTGCTGAATACCCAGCGGCGAGAAGATACCGTGGTTAATGGCGTTGTTGAGGAACAGGATTTTCGCCGGTTCAACAAAGATAGACGCCAGCGGCAGCATGTCATGGACAACCATGAAGTTAACGCCCGCAGCCAGCATTTTGGACAGGGCTTCAACAATCGGGCCAATGCCGAGGAATGCCAGAATAGCGAGGATCATCCCGATGATGCCTGCGGAGAAGTTATTCACCAGCATCTCAAAACCGGATTTGATCTTACCGTCTACCCAGCGGTCGAAGTGCTTAATGCACCAGCCGCCCAGTGGACCTGCAATCATCGAACCGAGGAACATCGGCATGTCTGCGCCGACGATAACGCCCATGGTGGTAATGGCACCGACTACGCCGCCACGTTCGCCGCCTACCAGCTTACCACCGGTATAACCGATCAGCAGCGGCAGGAGATAAGTGATCATCGGGCCGACCAGCTTCGCCAGCGTTTCGTTCGGTAACCACCCTGTTGGAATAAATAACGCGGTGATGATACCCCACGCGATAAACGCGCCGATATTTGGCATCACCATGTTGCTGAGGAAACGACCAAAGCTTTGCACTTTGATCTTAATATCGGATGACATAAAAACACCCCTTCTTATGTTTGCTGTCGCGCAGGCTGGAAGCCCGAGGTTTTTTGTTAATGTGGCGGCAGAGGTAGCCGGACCTTGTAGATACTGCGAAATCTGGCACTGAATCGGTTAACTGTCCAGTCGGCGGCCTTTTGTGTGATATCAGTCACATAAATGTAGGGGGTAGAGAGGTAATTGACGTGATTCTCATCACAAAATGCTTGTGTAAAAAAGCAACAA
>ERZ773237.2037-NODE-2037-length-14499-cov-3.618250_pt1 | contig 14499 bp, 3 predicted proteins | sample MGYA00580990_ERZ773237 | MGnify/ENA primary metagenome ERZ773237 (study PRJEB29015, sample SAMEA2737749) | human gut metagenome | biome: human gut; feature: human-associated habitat; material: faeces | place: China | collected 2012 ...
GCCTTTGTTAAACAGGCACAGGGCCACATCGCCGTTTTGCAGCGGGCGGGCCAGAATATCCAGCCCGGCCTGGCGGCGAATGCGCTTGCAGGGCTTGCACAGCGGGTCCTGGTCAATGTTGATCAGGTTTTTGTTGGTGACAATTTTTAAGGTGGGGTTCTCCCGCACCTGCTCGTTGTTGCCGTCCACAAACTTGCGCACATCGTTGCCAAGGATCAGCGGCGCGGCCATCATGCACCACAGGGAGAAGTGAGCCCTGTTCTCGTTCTCTGTCAGCTTGCCGTTGCCTACTTCCAGCATATCCGGGTCATTCCAGGCCCCGGGACCGGCGTGCTCATACAGGCGTACATTGTGCTCATAAATCATCTTAATGCTTAGCCACTTGGGCATGATATCCGGCGTGGTGCGCCACATATTGCCTGCCTTGGCTCCCCATTTGTAGGGATAAGCAAAGCCCCATTCGCAGATGGAATAGATGATGGGGCGCTCCTCCTCGCCGGTAATGACAGCCCATTCCTTGGTGGCCTCTTGCAGTTCTCGACCCATGCGGGCGTATTGCAGGTAAGAGGAGTCAGCCCGGGTAACCACCGGGTTGTAGAGCAACAGGTGGTTCTCGCCCGATTGCAGCTCAACTGTCAGCTGGATACGGCCGGTGGGGCTGGCGCCCTTGGTGGTGGGGAACAGCAGCTCATGTTCCTTGCCGTTGTTGACTCGAATGCGCAGGTAGCGCTGGTGGATGCACAGAGATTTGTTATAGGCCAAGGTCAGGGCATAGGTGCCGCCTGCTTCTACGCTAAAGCGGAATCCGGCGGTGCCGGAGCCGTAACCGATCATACCGATGCCTTGACCGGAGGGCAGATCGCTGCACTTGACTACCCGGCCTTTGCCGGTAAATTCTGCTTCGCCGGGCAGCAGAATCAGTGCCGGTTCTGTCGTACCCGGCAGGTTCAGTTGCAGGTTTTCAATAATGGGCACATCACCCTTTAATACATGGTGATGACAAAAGTCATACTTGAAGAATTCGCAGCCCCAGCTGGCCAAGGTTTTGGCATCCAGCCGCTCGTGACCCAAACTGGCCGGTAGATCCTCGCAGGTGAGGGTCCCGTTAGAGGAGTACAGACCCACCTTAAAGCCCCGGCTGTTCAGTTGCTTGATCAGCGCCGGGATCCCCATAGAGAAGGTGCCCAAATCCCCTTGCAGGCGACCCATTTCGTCTCGCACGGAGCTGTGCCAGCAGTCGTCCAGGTTGATATAGTTGTAGCCCGCTTCCGCCAGACCGCTGGCCTCCATGGCCTCTGCCACCTCCAGAATCAGATCCTGGTTGATGTTTTGGCGAAAGGTGTTCCAGCTGGACCAGCCCATAGGGGGCAAGGTAGCGCCGCCGTAATTCGGTGCGTCCGTGGTGTCTATGGTCAGCTTAGAGGGGCGTGCAATCTTTTCCATGGCGCACAGCGGGCAGTTGCCGTTGACGCGGGTGATGATAAACCAGGCTACAAACCACACCAGTAAAATGGCTGCGATAGCCAGCAAAATGATACCAAAAATCATAATAATCCCATCTCCTTAAAGAATTCCAGTTCTTCCTTGGCAGCGGCGTAGGCGTCGTCGCTGTCCAGTCCCCGGGCAGTGCGCACCATAAAGTCCTTGCGGTGCCGGGTGTTGTAAATCAGACGGTAGCACCAGGCGTACGGGGTCAGCCAGGGGTGGCCGTCCAAAAATCGAATATAGGGTATGCGGCGCATTTGGCTGTATGCCGGAAACGCCAGGCGCAGCTTGCTGCGCAGGGGGCTTGCTTTCTCGCCCTGCTCCATTTGGCGGCGGGCAATGACGGCACTTTTGTTCCGGTCCGCGTTACCAAAGGCACCGTAGCTGACCAAAAACGATTCACAGTCCGCTGTGTCATCCACATAAGGCGTACCCACGCCGTACCAGTTATAACACACGGTGAGCACAATCTTGGCGAATTGTGCCAAACCGGCTTTTTCACACAAGGTCAGCACCGCTTTTTCGTCGATCCGGCACTTTTGCAGCATCACGGCAAGATCCAGGATCAGCTTGATTCCGGCGCCGTAAAAGCGAAAGTGGTGGGCCAAGTGGGCGATTAGATAGGCAAAGTGGTAATTGTCCTCCAATTTGCCGCAGCAGCCTTCAAATTGGGCTTGATCCATGGCGTTTGCAAAGGCAGTCTCACACCGGGGATCATCGCTGATCAGTGCTGTGTGCACCTCCAGCAACACATCGCCCTTGCGATAGTCGTATACCGGGCCGTTCTGGGCAGTGCAGGCAAAGCCGCTGCTCATTAGCGCTTTTTTGGCTGCCTGGCGGTTCGCCGGGTTAATGAGCAGGTCAATGTCGCCCATTAGGCGGCACTCCGGCACCGGGTACAGTTCTTTTAAGATCGCGCCCTTAAAAAATACATGGGGGATGCCGGCGTCGCTGAGAACGCGGTACACCCGCTCCACACCCTGCTTTTGGTGCTCGTACAGGAACACGCTGCTAAAGAAGTGCTCGCTGAGTGCCAGTCGGCAGTCCTCCGGGATCACCTCGGTATTGGGTGCTTTGTTGCACACTGCGTACACCACAGCGATCAGATTATGCGCCTTGGCAATGCCGCACAGCTTGTGATAATCAATATCCGGGCGCAAGGTTACCGGCTCGTCCCGCAAAAAGGCGGCGGTCAGTTCAATTAAATAGGCAGTTTCAGCACACATGGATTCCATCGTTAAATAATGTTGTTTTGGTCCAAAAAATCGTGGGCGGCAATGAGAATACTCTTGTCATTGTCAAACCGCAGCAGCGACAGCGCCCGGTCATAGGTGAGCCAAATGTAGTCCTCAATTTCTTCCTTTTGCATGTGGATCACCGTGCTCGGGGTGGTGGCGGCAAAGATGGTTACCGTCTTTTCAACCCGATCCCGAATCCGATACTTGGACAGGCAGGAGAACCCCTCAATCAGCTTAACCCGCAAGCCCGTTTCCTCCTGTACCTCCCGTAGGGCGGTCTGCTCCTTGGTCTCGCCCCTTTCAATATGCCCTTTGGGGAATCCCCAGTGGGCGGAGCGCTTGTTCTTGATCAGCAGGTAGCGCACCTCCCCCTTAATATCATGGAAGATGACCGCGCCGCAGCTGCTCTCGTAAAGGCATTCCAGCCGGTAGCCGGGAAAGTCCCGCTCCGGGTCCAGATATTCCAAAATGTCGTTGACAATGAATCGTGTGCTCTTGGGCGCCACAATCCAAATGGATTTCTTTTCTTTTTTGTTTCGGAGGACGGCTATCACACGCCCGTCAAAGTTACGCACAGGGTGGTGGATGCCCATAATGTAGGCAGTCTGGTCCTTTTCACCGTATACTGTGCCGTAGTTCAGCGGATACCGATAGCCCGTACCGTCCGTAGAGCCAATAGGCATAACGACCTTGACTCTGGCGTATTTACCGAGCAATTTGTATTCACCACCGAGATAAAAGTTACTATGCACTTATTATATATAAATTGCAAAAGCAATACAAGGCTTTCGCAAAGAAAATTCAAAAAGCCGTAAAACTTGGCGAAAAAAAGCAGCCCTCCGGGGCAGGTGAGAGCCTGCACCCAAAGGGCGCTCTATATTATATACATTATATATAGGATATACAGGAGCCTGTCCGGCGGCGGGTAACAAAAATGGCGTACCCGAAGGTACGCCATTTTCATTTAGAAATGGGGGATTAACCACCCAGCTGCTGAAGCAGGTTACACAGTTCGCCGATTACATCGTCGGTGTTGCCTTTCAGCATTTTCAGCACGGTGCCTACCACATCGGTAATGGAGCTGTTGTCAGATCCACCGATCAGGGAGCCTACCAAGCTGGCTACCGTGTTGTAGTTATCCTTGTAGTTGACAACTTCAACCAGGTACCGCAGCACGGCAATCAAGGTCTCAGAGGCGTCGCCCTTTACAAACACGCGCGTGCCGTAAGTGGCAGCCTGAGAAGCATCGGTCATCACCTTGCCGTGGCTTGCCAGCTGGAACCAGTCAATGTCCATCAGTTCCAGACCCAGGGGTTTACCCTTGATCTTGATCATGCCAAGCACCTGATTCAGCAGGGGAACAATGTTGTCCACGCCGATGATGGGCTTCAGCATAGCGGTCAGATCGTACAGGTCAATGTTCAGATCCAACTTCAGGCCAACCTTAGCCAGTAAGCCATTCAGATCCACTTTGAAGGCCTTGAATACCTGAGTCAGTACGGTGTTCACATTCACGATGGGCTTCAAAGCATCCAGCAGAGCGGAAACCGGTGTAAACAGGTTCTCGATCAGCTGCAGCAGGCCGTCGTTGGCAATGAACAGTGCCAGGTTGGGCAGCATGGACATCAGGGTCTGCAGCGGTGCATTCAGAATGTCCTCTACCTTATCCCACAGGGAGTTGACAATATCCAACAGGATGTTGTCATAGGCCTTGCTGATGTCCTCTCTGTACTGATACTGGGTCTTAATGTTGTAGCAGCCGAATGCCTCCAGCAGCGGAACGACCACGGAAGAGTAGCCGTTGGAGCCGGGGATATGAACGATGTTGAAGATGCCCAGAGAAGCATCATTCAGCAGTACATCCAATACGCCGTAGAACGGACGCATTACAGCAGCCAGTGCATTAAAGAAGCTATCCTTATCCTTTACGCCCCACTTAAGAGCGGAGGTGTTGACCTTGGACCAGGAGGAGGCGGAGCCGATTACGGCAGCCGCATTCGCGTAGGTCTTGCCATAGGACTCATCGGTGAGCAGCTTGGCAACGGTCTTGGTAGAATAGTCAATGCCGGTCTGGGACAGCAGGGCGGTCAGGTTGGTGGAGTCGTTGATCTTCACACCGTCCAGTGCCTTGCCGATGCCGGTGATCATGCCATTGATGGTGCTGTCCTTAAAGGCAGCGCCAGCGATCAGCTTGTTCAGATCAGCAAAGCTACCGATCAGGCCATCCAGCATAGGCGGAATGTTCTTCAAGAAGTCTTGATCCACAGTGGAGGGATAAGAGAACTTGTAGTCCTTGGTCTGGTATTCGCTGTAATTCCAGAACGCGTTGGTGGGATTCTCCTGGAGCAGATAGAACAGCGCACGGATGATCTGGTCTGCGGAGGAGGTGCCGATCTGGTCAAGTACCGCGTTGATGATGGACTTGTAATCCTTGATCGCGTCGATACCGCCCAAAATGGACTTCAAACCGCTGATGTTCTTGGTCAGCAGGTTGGCTACATAGCGGAGCACGGCGATCAGCGTTTCGCCCTGGTTTGCAGTAACGTGCTTTCTATTATAATAGCCTTCGCTGTTCTTTGCAGCGCTCTTGACCGTGCTGACTGTGCCGTGGCTTGCCAGGGCGCCCCAGTCGATCTTGGGCAACTGAATGTTGATTTTCTTAGACTTGAGCAGCTTGTTCACCAGCGGAACGATGGCGTTTTGGATCTCGCACTTGTTCAGGTGGTTCAGATTCAGGTGAATGTTCACACCCAGTGCGTCCTTAACCAGGTCGTTCAGTGACTTGCCGGCCAGAGCCTTGATAATGACCTCAACATCTACGCCGTTCTTCTTCAGTACCGGAAGGAGAGATGTTACCGGCGACAGAAGATTGTTGACGAGCTGTGCCAGGCCATTATTATCAATGTAGTATGCCACATTGGGCAGTACTGCGGTGAGGGTATCGAACGGAGCGTCCAGTACCTTGTTCAGGAAGCCTACGATGGGATTCAACACATCCGTCAGTACGCTGTCGGTAGACTTCTTAATGTCTGCCTTGTACTGCTTATAGGTCTTCACGTTGGGGCACTCCAGTGCCTCCAGCAGCGGAACGATGGCACTTTCGTAACCATTGCCGCCATAGATGCTCAGGGACTTCACATCCTCGATCACTTTGTACAGGTTGATCTCCAGTACAGAGGTCTTGGAATACTTGTCAGAGCCTTTGATGCGAATGCGCAGTTTGCCATTCTTCAGCTGTACGGTGTCCTTAGAGGAACCGAAGTTCAGGTTCTTCACCAAATCGGTAAGGATCTGGCCAACGGCCAAGTCGTCGCCTGCCAGCAGCAGAGACAGTACGCCGTCCAGCGGACGCAGGATCGCAGCCAGGCCGTTTACAAAGCCCTGCTGTGCCTTTGCGGAGCCATCGGTGAAGCCCCAGTTGATGTTGCCCAGCTTCTTCCAGCTCTTGGCGTTTTTGATCGCCTTAGCTGCGGAGGAGTAGGTCTTGCCGTAGCTGCCGTCCGTCAGGAGCTTTGCTACGCCCTTCTTGCTCACATCAATGCCGGCATAGCCCAGGTAATCCTTGTAAGGATCAATGGCGCCGTACAGTGTGGAAGCCAGCTTGGTCAGGTTGGCGTTGGTGAAGATCAGGGAGCTAACCAGGTCTTTCAGGTTATCCTGCTTCACCACATCCAGGCCGGCCAGCAGGCCGATCACGGAGGTGACCATGGTGTCCAGATCGCCAACAGCGTCGCTGGCGTCCTGTGCGGTCACACCGGCGGGATAATAGAAGCCGGTGGTCTTTTCCTGTACATACTGGAGGAAGGTCCAGTAAGCAGTGGTGGGATCCGTGGTCTTGGCGATCACAGCGTTGATGATGTTCAGCAGATCCTTCTTGGTCAGGCGGCTGATCATATCCAGCACTTGGCTTATGGAAGGATTGTCGATCACGACTTTCAGCAAATCAATGATCTGGCGAATTTGCAGTACATCGGCCACCAGGTTGACCAGGTACTTCAGAACAGCCTCTGCATTTTTGCAGTTTGCAATGTCCTTAAACAGGGTGGTGGGCAGCTTAAAGCCAAAGTTAGCCAGCTGGCTGTTTACAGCGTTGATCACGGTCACATCGTTGATGCCCAAGCCAGCCTTGGTTGCGCTCTTCTTCAGCAGGCCGGTTACAAGAGCAATCGTCTGCTTATTCTGCGCGTTTTGATCCTTGTCGTCCGTATTGGTCTTAAAGATCAGGCCCAGTATCGCGGAGAACCATGCGTCGTTCTTTGCCATAGAGGGCATCAGGTTGGACACCTTTGCGCTCAGAATGGTGGATACGCCGTGGATCTCTTTGTACAGCGGGTAAATGGCGGCAGTCGCCACATTGTTCAGGTCCTTGTTCATCACAATGGACAGGCCCTTAAGCAGGTTGGTCAGCACGGAGACGGGCTTGCTGTAGAAGCCGTCCAGCAGCTTGCTGATGGGGGTGATGATGGCCAGCAGGCCGGTTGCGCCGTCCTTTACGCTGCCCTTTGCATACACGCCCAGGCTAAAGCCCTGTGCTTTTTCCAGATCCTTAAAGATGGGGTACAGTACACCGTCATAGTAACCGGCATCCTTGGTCAGCACGCCGATCAGATCGGTGATGATGCCCAGGCTCTCGCCGAAGTTCTGGAAGAACTTGGTGTTGTTGCCTGCGCGGAAGCCCCAGTTGATCTTAATGTTGGTGGCGCCGGTCCAGCCGCTGGTGCTCTTGTCCAATCGAATGGCGTTGTGCCAGGTAGGCAGGCTTGCCAGCTTCTTGGCGGCGGACTTGTTGGTCAGGTGATTGCTCACTGCGTGGGGAGAAATCAGACCCTTCAGCGCAGCAGCCAAAATGTTGTAGTGGTAAGCACCGGTCTTGCTGGTGTAGTACACCGGCTTGCCGGCCTTATTCTTCTTCTTGTACAGCTTCTGGTTGCCGTCGTAGAAAACATTCAGGCCCAGAGCATCCTCGTTCACCAGATAGTAATCAATTACATTCTCCAGTGCAACATACATCTGAACCACCAGATTGGTCAGATGATCCTCAGTGTAAACCTTCTTGTCCGAGGTATCGGTGGACTTCTTGTCCCCGTCGTTCAGGAAGTTTAAGGTCTTATTGAGCATCTTCAGCATCGGGTTGGTGTTGTCGCTGCCCAGGATGTAAGAACCAAGGCTCACCAGACCGCACAGGATGCCGGGGGTGGTGTTCAGGTTGAAGTTGTTCAGTGTGGAGTTCTCCAGCACCTTGGACAGTGCGGAGTCCAGATTGGACAGCAGAGAAGCGCCGCTCTTACTGGAGGTCTTGGGTACCTTTGCCCACTTGGGCTGGGTCTGGATCTTTGCCATCTTGCCGTTCACTTTCGGGAAGCTCACGTCGATGGTGTTCTTGGTCTTTGTGTCCATGGCCTGGATCACATTCACCAGCTGACCGATGTTAGACAACAGGAAGTAAGCACTTTCGGTGCTCAGACCCACAAACTTGGATTCCTTGTTATACACGCCCATTACGAAAGAGGCCTTGTCGTTGTACTTCAGCTGGAATACACCGTTGAGTACATCGCTGATGGTGCTCTTTTCGCCCAGACCGCCCATAGCGCGGATCAGACCGGTGATGATGGGCAGGTTGTTGGTGATCTTGTTGTCGGTGGCGGTCACATCATTGAGCAGGTCAATGATGGCGTTGAACCAGTCGTTCACAAAGATGTTTACAAAGCAGTCCAGAATCTGAGCCGGCTTGCCGCCGTCTGCCAGGTTCTTAAAGTTAACCAAAGACTGGTTGTAGAAGAACGCTTTGTCGCCAACGGTATCGCTCTTAATCTTGTAACCACTATAAGACCAGTCGGAAGCCTTCTTGGTGTTGTCAGCGCTCTTTACATCATATTTTTTAATGAAGTTCTTGCCCATGATGTCCAGAATTTTGGGCAGGGCAACGAAGATGTTGTTCAGACCGTGGTTGTAAACGGTGCCCTCTTCCTTGGTCATGGCGCCACTCTTGGCGTCTTTTTCACCATAGGCAGCCACATACTGATCCACAGCAGCGGTGAAGAAGGTGGCCAGCTCGGACACAGCCTCATTCACGGCAGTGGCTCCGTCGCCGGTGAGCTTCAGTGCATCGGCAATGCCGGATGCCTTGGCACCCTGCAGCGCCTTATCGGCTGCATAGATGTTCAGGATCACCGGGGTCTTGGTGTCATCGTACTTGCCGGTGGTGGGGTCACCATACACCTGGCTGACGATCACATCTTTGCCGTCGGCATCCTTGCCATACTCAACACCGCTGATGTTGTAGTATGTAAAGTCATAGTTGGGATCGCCGATCAGCCAGTGCATCAGGGTGGGCAGAACCTTGTTCAGATCCCAGCTCAGGCCGCCGCCCAAACCGACGGGGCTGCCGGCACTCTGGCCGTACTTATCCATTAAACCGGACAGCAGACCGCCCAGGAAACCGTTGAAGGGATCACCCTCCTGGTTGAATACCATGGGGATCAGCACTTCGTCAATCACAACGGTCAAAACAGGCAGCAACTGCATAATGGTTTCAACCGGGTGCTCGTACAGGTTCATCCATATATCGGTGAGCGCGCCCTTCAGGTCAACCTTGGACTCTACCAGTTTGTAGACCACTTCGTTCATAACCGCATTACCGGTGAGGTGCAAGCCTGCGATGGTTACGCCTTCCTGATCTTCAGGATCCAGCAGTACCATGTACTGATTGATGGCGTTGTTTACAGCAGCAACAGCGAAGGAATCCTTAAAGCCGTATTTCGCGAAAGAATACTTTCTGCAAGAATTAGAGATAACCTTGGCATCGGTGATCTCAAAGTAGAAATCAACGGCCTCGTCAACGCTCTCCTTCAGTTCACCACTGTAGAAGGTCTTTAGCAGATCTTGGTTGATGGTGGCGATTACTTCTTCGGGGGACATGCCGCCGACAGTTTTGTTCTCCATCAACGCTCTGCGGTAAATACCCTCGGTACGCGTATCCAGATCCTCGCTGCTCCAGTAGGTGGCCATTGCCGGCTTGGTTACAGGAGCGATGCCGTCCTTTGCATAGTCGCCGTTCAGGTAAGCCTGGAAAGTGTCACGGCTGGAACCGATTTTTGCGCTGCCGCCGGGCACATTCTTGGTCATGTCCGCACGCAGGGCTGCTACGGTAGCGTCATCCAGCTGCGCAGCATAGTACTCGCTAACAAAGGCGTTATCGCCGTTGTTGGCCAGTACGGCAGCACCGATCTTGCAAGCGGCTGCCAGTGCAGCATCGTCATCCTTGATGGTGTTGTAGTCCTTTTTGGCCAGCTTGCACAGATAAGCCTTGGCGGCCTCTGCCAGTTCACTGTTTGCCTTGTCGGACTGATACTGGAGCAGCACATACCAAATCGCTTCGCTCATGGTGCTGACTTTCTTCTTGCTGCCGGCTTCTTTGAAGTAGGCGGTGAAGGTGTCAAAGCACTTAGCTACATCCTTGAAATCGTCCAGAGCAATCAAGTCGTCTACTTTGTACGATTTGTCCTTGTAGGTAACGGTAGCTTTCTGGATGTCTTCCAGGGTGTCCAGGCTGCCTTCAGCAGTACCCAGCACCTCGAGCACTTTGTTCAGTGCGTCATAGGCAGCGCTCAGGTCTTCCTGCTGCTTAGCCTGTTTCTCGGGGAACTGCTCCAGCAGGGCGTTCAGATCGCTCAGCGTGTCCTCGCACCATTTGGCCAGTTCTGCGTCGCTGGACGAAATGTTGTTGACGCAAAAAGAAAACAGCTGATAAAAGCTCATCTTTGCATCTTTCTCGTCCAGGTAGGCATACGCCACATCGGAATACCCTTTCTGGTAACCGTCAATGATGTCTGCCTTATTCATGGGGCTGCTCAAAAGATTAAGCAGCGTGGGAGACACACCCATGATCAGATCACTGATCGAGGTGGTGTCAGTGACGGTCATCCCCAACTTCTCCTCAAGCGCCTTTTTGATATTCGGCTGATTGAGCAATGCCGGAACATAGGTGTCTACCAGTTCCGTCAGTGCGTCAAAGGTGGAATCGGCACTTGTGGAGTTCTTCCAGATGCCCTTGTCTTTGTCCGCTGCAAATGCAGTGAACCCGACAGAGCAGGTGGTGACCATCATTACTACAGCCAAAAATAGGCTGAGTAACTTTTTGCCCGTCTTCATAATTCATCTCTCCTTCTGATATGTTGACGAACTTGTCGTTTTGGATTCGCCTGGGCAGCGCACCCTTTTAGCGGAGGATGTGCTTACAAGTTGCGTTCACATTTTGTTCACAATTCCTCTGCTAAAAGGGCGCAGGATACCCACGCGTACAACAAATACAGTATATTTATACCAAATATAGAACGGCAAGTCAATAGGTTTCCGAAAACTTTTTAACAAAATGTGAACGGGTGGGCAAAATTTCCCGATTTATAGCGAAATTCCGGCGCAATATTTTTTTGTGTACTTATATATCAAGCCATGTTTGGTCCGGCCGATGGATCTGCGCTGCATTCTTATCTTGAATTTGCGTGGAGGATCAGGGCGCGTTTATCGTTATTGCTACATTCGACAACTGCTGACAGAAATTCCACCGGTTTTGGAGGAAAAATTGTGGAAAATCCTGTGGAACTTGTGAAAGTTTCCCGCCGCTACGCCAAAAAATCGATGGTGTAAAGGGGCACGCCTTTGCGTGTGAAAATCTCGCGTAAAGCACATGACCTTTACAAGTCGAAACTTGCAAAATAATGGACATTGTCTTTTAATTAAGCGATAAAATATGAACAAATTGTTAATTTCGTGTAAATTAAATTTGTCCGTTCGCACAAAAAACGGCCGCTCAAATTGTGCAACATTCCGAAAATCAGAAAAATCACGGCTCTTTATTGATTTTTGGTGACCATCGTGTTTTAATAAGAATGCGATAAATGTGTTTCTATGCGCATTTTCATAATGTATGGCGTCCGGCTGCAATGCCTTCATCCTGAATATCGGATTGCCCGATGGTCAGAGGATGGGACGGCGCGTACACGCAACCATTTATTCGTAAGAATTACAAATTACTATGGAGGTAAAAATTAGTGAAAGCTAAAAAGTTTTCCCGCAAGTTGCTTGCGCTCTTTTTGGCGGTCTTGATGGCGATGAGCTGTTTCTCCGGCGCTATGGTCGCTTCCGCGGCTAATGCTTCGGCAAACACGAAGTACCATGACCAGGACTTGGATTTCAACTCACTGGGTTGGCCCATCCTGAATGATGAGCAGGCCTGCACAGCCCTTTTGGACTTTGTGGATCTGACTCTTGCCCAGGCAAACATCGCACCGATGAATATCGACCTGAGCGTTCTTGGTAGCATCACCATCAAACTGGGCAGCGTGGATGAGGTGCTTAAAACTGTTCAAGATCTGGATTCTTTCCTGAACAGCAAGTCCGCACTGCTTCTGCTGGCCGGCGATGCCCGCTATGTAGATTTGAGCGCAGTTAACGGAATGTCCCGCAGCGCAACTTCCTCTACCGATATTGTACGCGGTATTGTGAAGTTGGTTCGGAACCTTTCTTCCGACGCGGGTCCTGAAGGCGCCAACGGCAATATCGTAAAGAAATTGCTGCGCGGCGAGCTTAGCCTTGGTATCGTAAACAGCTTCTTGAATGTTTACAAGACCATCGGCGACCTGATCGGTATGCCCAACGGCTATCAGAGCAATATGGTATATAATATTGTTCAGCAGCTGGTTCTGGAGAATACCGGTTGGTTTACTGCAGAGGAGAAGGCTCAGATCCGGAACAATCCCAGTCTGGAGACCAGCAAGCTGGATTCCGTCCTGCTTGATAAGCTCTCCACCCAGTTGCTCAGCAACATTACCGCACAGATTACATACGCCGACGGTACCAATTCTCGAGACAGATACGCACAGTATATGGAGAATGGTTCCGCACCGTATATTGACACGACCAACCTGCATTATGTAACGCAGGAGGATCATGACAAGAACGGCGAGGCCATCGGTAATGTATATCTGTTCCGCTACAAGGATCAGAAGCTGGTGCTGAAGCCCACAGATACGCTGTTTGACTTTGGCTTCCAAGCCTTTGAGATGGTGTGGAACACCGCCTTGAAGGATACGCTGGGCCAGTTGAATTCCGGTGTGGGCGGTTACGACTACAATTACTATATGTGGTACACCGGTGCCACGACCCACAACACGGCTTGGGACTACAGCAATGTTGCCAACAACTACGGCGCTGCCGATGTGCAGGCTTGGGCCGCTTATGAGTGCCAGAAGGCTGCAAAGGGCCTGAAACCCGGCCAGACCCTTGGCGAAGAGTACAAGGATGCGGCTTCCTATCTGGCTTACATCAAGGCGGATCTGGAGAAGTACAACAGCCGTGACCTGGTGAAGGATCCTACCTACACCTGGAGAGATATTGACTCCACCACCCTGTTCAACAAACTGCGTTACAGCCCCATGTCTGTTTACTACTTTAAGCAGGCCACCGGTCCCCTGAACTGCAGCTTTGCTGAGACCGGTATGAAGAACATTGAGGCATTCATGGCAAATGATTACAGCAGCTACAGCTCCATGCTGGCAGCGCTGAATGATTTCCTGGTTGCCGCAGTAAAGGACTTCCTGCCGAGTTATGATGCCAGCGTTCTGACGAAGGTGAATTCCGATGATCCCGGCAATGTAGCGCAGACCCTGGTTGGCAATATGCTGAAGGTGCTGCAGTACATCTGTGATCAAACGGATGCGAACATTCTCGGCGCCTTCTATAATAAGAACGGCGAGGGCACTGCTCTGACCGAGGCCAATTTGGAGAGCGCGATGATTCCGTTTGCAATTTCTGCACTGCGGAATATCCCCGACTTCAAGAAGGGCATCCACAATGAGGACCTGGACGCTTGCGACGACGCAGAGGGCGTAGCTGCTCTGGCGTTGCAGCTGTATCTGGGCTATGTGCTGCCGGATCACGACTACTCTTCTCTGGTGCAGAAGGGCGCAGACGGTAAGTACGATGTAACCATCGACAATCTGCTGCTGATGGCTCGTGATGCTGTGGGTTATGTAATGAGCCCCTATATTATCATGCACGACAAGGACGGCAACCTGTGGAATCCGGAGACCGCTACGCTGAATGACGGCGTTTCTCTGTTTGATCTGCTGAATTCCGTTGTTGTTTACTATGCCGGCACCGACACCTTTAAGGACGGCGAGCATGGTAAGGGCCTTGCCAATCTTCTGGGCGTTTGCGACACCAACGGCAATTGCCTGGTGAAGATGTCCAACTCCCTGTGGGAGAACATCAATGTGATTGCCAACAAGCTGCTGCCTGTTGCAGGCGTGCTGCAGTATGGCGATTCTGCAAAGAAAGGCGCTTTGAATTCCGAAGAGCTGATCTACACCGATGTGATCCAGGGTATGCTGAATATTGGTGTGGCAGATGCGAACGGACAGTATGGCGCAACCGGGTTTGTAACCCGTCTGCTGACCATGGTTTCCGCACCGCCTATCAAGAGCGAAGGCATTATCCGCACCGTTTACAATGTATTGGCTGATCTGGTGAACGTTGTATTCGGCGGCCGCTACGGCACAGCCCGTAATGTGGGTCCCGCTGCTGCGACCAACAATCATCCCTTCGACGATCTGCTGCAGAAGGATACCTTTGCCGGTACTTCCAGCAACAGCAGTTACGGCGTACTGGGTACCCTGGTATACAATGTGTATGAAGCCAGCGGCGGTGTAGGCGGCGACAGCGGCAAGACCGATACGATCCTGCCCGGCGCTATGTACACCGTACAGGCTGTGAACAA
>ERZ773237.2054-NODE-2054-length-14373-cov-3.845369_pt1 | contig 14373 bp, 7 predicted proteins | sample MGYA00580990_ERZ773237 | MGnify/ENA primary metagenome ERZ773237 (study PRJEB29015, sample SAMEA2737749) | human gut metagenome | biome: human gut; feature: human-associated habitat; material: faeces | place: China | collected 2012 ...
AGCGCCACTTTTTTCGTCTCAGGAGCATTCCCCTGCTTTTTTAATACTCGTTTTTCCGTGCAGGTAACTTTATCTACCACGTTGCCTGTCGTGTATGCTTTTAATTTAGGAATGATTTCTTCTATATTATAGTTCTCATTCGTCGTGATCATACCGTTCATCGTTCCCTTCTCACGAAGGATCTTGGTAAGCGCACGCGTATCAATTCCGGCAATTCCCGGAATATCGTATTTTATTGATATGCAACTGTTTTACGCAATTATTGCATAAAATATATTACCTGATATGCATATTATAAGTTTGTAAATATTATATGATGATTAATTCACCATATACAAAAGCTGACATTACATTGTGTAGTGTCAGCTTTTGCTTATGTAGATATATAGTTTTGTAGGAAGTTGTTATTATGTTAATAAAGTGATTTATAAAATAAATCTTTGAAGATAAATATTAATATCGGAATATTATTTTTCTTTACTTTTTCGAGAAATAAGAATGGAAGTTATTAATGAAGTGAAAGGAACTGCAAGGATAACTCCAAGACTAGCTGACAGACCTTGCATTATTTCAATACCGACAGAATACATATTCATAATTTGTAGGTACTGATAATTATATGCATAGATAAATACAAGTGTATTAATTGAACCACCTGTAAAAGCTAGGATAAGTGTATTTGTCATTGTACCCATCATATCCCTACCAACATTCATACCGGAAATGAAAAGTTCTTTCATTGTTAATGAAGAATTTTTCTCTTTGATTTCACATAGGGTAGATGAGATTGACATACCAACATCCATAACTGCACCTAATGATGCAATAAGGATACCGGCAAATAGTAGTTGACCGATTTGTATATCTGTCATTTCTCCAACATATACAAGGTTCTCTATATCACTAACATTGTAACCACTGATTGAAGTAACCTTGCCAAATATTAAAGCAAATACACCGGCAATTATTACTCCGAATATTGTACCAATCATAGCAGAAACAGACTTTTTAGATATACCATCTATAAAGCACATTGTTACTATTGTTGTAAAAGCTATTACAATAATTGCAGAAATTATAGGGGAGAAACCTCTGTAAATCATAGGTAGAAATACAAAGAATATACATGCCATTGTGAATAGTAGTGCTAGAATTGAAGAAACACCTTTTTTGCCACCAACTAATACAACAATGATTATAAATATCGCTACCATTAACCATATCATAGGTGAACGATTATTACTATATACTGATGCAGTAATTTCACCTTTAGATTCACTAACAATAGCAACTACAGTTTCACCTTGTTTACAGTGAGTACCATATAGATAACTGGAAGAGCTTTCAGCCTCTACTTCTTTTCCTTTATAGTCACCTGTTAATATTTTAAGTAGGACAGTTTGATTGCCTACCTTGTTTCCGTTTTTAGTTACATTATCTTTTAGAATTTGGGTAACTTCTGCTTTTTCAAAGTTTCTACCTTCATTTTCTAGTAGAACAGTCTTGTCATTTACATTAAAAATTATTGCCATAACAACAAGAAGGATGACGGCTAAAGCCGTACATCCAAACTTGATAATATTATTTTTTTGTTTCATTTTACTTTACTTTTACCTTTACAGTTGTGCTATATGCACCGTAAATTGTCTTGCCTAAAACTGTCTTATATGCTCTTACTTTTACATATAGAGTTGACTTTGATTTTAGCTTATTTACTGTGTAGTTAGTTGTCTTAACATTCTTTGTTACAGATTTTGTAAACTTACTGTTGTTAGCATATACCACTTGATAGCCTGTTACTGAACCGGCAACCTTTTTGATTGATACATTAGCTGTTTTAGCTTTTGTACTTTTTACTGTTGCATTTGCTTTAGCCGGTGTAATTGTAAAGGTTGTTGCCTTAGCACTTTGATAATCACCAATACCGGTTACTGTAACTGTTGCAGTACCAATGTTCTTGTTGTTACTGTATTTTACTGTGTAGTCACTACCCTTAGTTAGAGTTTTACTACCGTTTTTTACTGTAACATTTGGCTGAATGTTTTTGCCGTTATATGTTTGAGTTTTGATTTCAGAAATTTTAGCATTGCTAATGTTTGCTTTTTCTACTAGGGAAGACTTAGCAGTAGCCAGTGCTTTAATTGCATTTTCAATTTCTGACTTCGGTGCTTTTTTGTTGTTTAGTACTGTTTCAGCACCTGAGATTGCCTGACTAAATACATTATATGATGCTTTAGTGTAGTTACTTTCAACAACTTTCTTTGCGTCATTAACTGCACTCTTTAGGTCAGCCTTGTCAGCATCACCCTTAACAATAGTGAATGATGAGTCAATCTTTTCATCATTATCTGTACGATAAGTGTTGATTGTTAGTGAGTTACCTGTTACATCAATAATTGAGTATGTAGGTACATCTTCTTGCCAACGGTTAGCAATGTATGTTTGCTTTCTAGGTACTAGGTCATAGTACTTACTACCTGATGATGAACTTGCTGTCATATATAGGATACCGTCAGGATTCATAACAGTGTCATTTTCTGTAACAATATCCTCTACTGCATCCTTATCCATAATGCTATTTAGATAAGCAAGGTACTTTTGGTCAGCCTCATCTGTTGAGTCATCAGCAATGTTCTTAGGTGCTTCATAAATTGTACCTTCACCTGAGTAGTCCATATCTTTGTTTAGTTCAGATTTGAACTCACTATTTGTGTATGATGATGAAGTTTCTGTTGCAGTATCACCCTTTAAAATCTTTGAACGAGAATAAGCATGGTCGTGACCTGTTAGTACAACATCAACACCATTAGCTTCAAAGTAAGGTGTTAGTGAATATCTTAGGTTAACAATTTCAGGTTCATTTGAGTGTTCTGCTGAACCGTAAATATCTTGGTGAAGTGAAACAACTTTCCACTTACAATTTGGATTAGCCTTAACTGTCTGTTCAATAAACTGCTTGTGTTCAGTAACATTAGTGTCCTGAGTGTTAAGCATCATAAACAGTACATCACCATAAGTGAAGTAGTAGTCACCACCAACAATTTTGTTTGAACCCAGTTCACTACTGTTAGGTCTGTTAAAGTGATATAGGTAGTTTTCATTGTCAGCATCATGGTTACCAACTGTTGTTGCAACAGGAAGTGATTTTAGAATTTCAGGACTTAGGTAACCGGAATATTCAACCTCACTGTTAGCATTCTTTCTTTCAGTTGTTGAACCGGTTGACTTTTTCTTAGTTGTCTGAATTTGGTCACCGGCTGACACAACAAAACTTGCTTTGCCATTTGTCTTGTCCATAGCTGAGTTAAGTGTTGTGCTCCAGTTGAAAGCATCACTCATTACTGCATCTGATTGAGCCTTGTAAAATTCAGGTGTGTCCTTGCCTTTAAGTTCATTTGATGAACCAATCTGTGGGTCTCCAACATAAACAAAGCTGAAACTGTCAGTTGAATTAACTTTGTAAGGTTCAGGAGTTGTGAAGTTACCATCTTCCTTTTCGTATGAATAGTAGTAAGTTGTGTTTTCTTTTAAGCCTTTTGCAGTAACATTGTTAGATAGATAAGTGTTACCCTCAGCATCTTCCTCAGCTTTTACTTCTGTTTGTGTTGCAGTATAAGTAACAGAATTTTTCATTTTTCTGCCTTCACCGATTTTTAGCTTAGGTGCATTTGAAGTGCCATTTTTCTTTGAATACCAAGCAAAGTTAAGCTCAGTAGCATCACTACCCGGTGTAAGTGAAATTTGTGTCCAATCTTTGCTTACTGTTTTGTTCCACTTGTTTTGCCAAGATGACCATTCCTCAGTAAGGTTAGTTGTTTTAGATAAGTTATCGGCAGTAGTTTTACCGTCAGGTGCTGCTGAAGCCAAAATGCTACCTGCTGTTGTGCATACTACAGTAGCAGTTAGCATACCTGCACATGCTTTCTTAATCCATTTCTTGTTCATTAAAAATCTTCTCCTTTAATTAACTCTCATTTTTAAAGAGTAGGTAATGTGAATACTGATTTATTATAATCCTTAGTGGACTATCTGTATTCAACGATACTAATTATAGGAGTTCTTTGTAAAATGTGTTATCACACAAATTTAAAATTGTAATTAAAAAATATTAAATCTAGATGTAGAATGTATTAAAAATAAAAGTGTTATAAATAAAGTAATAATCATTATTCCTAGTTTATACTAAAAAATAGCCACTACAATTTGTAGTGACTATTTTGTATATTATATTAATTTTTTTATTCAACAATTTTCCATTTATCAACATCAAAAACACCTTTAGTAGTGATTCTAAGTGATGGGATAACAGGTAAGCTGATAAATGAAAGTGTCATAAACGGGTCAATATTTTTGCTGACACCTAAGCTATAAGCAGAGGCTTTTGCTTTTTCAAGTTTATCATTAACTACTTTTAATGGTTCTTCCGACATTAAACCGGCAATAGGTAATTCCAGTAATGCTTTGATTTCACCATTTTCAACAACCACAATACCACCGTTATTATCCTTAATTGCATTAACTGCAATAGCAATATCAGAGTCACTACAACCTACTGTAATAATGTTGTGTGAGTCGTGAGCAATAGAAGTAGCAACTGCACCTGACTTTAGGGAATAACCCTTAACATATCCTACGCCAATGTGGTTTGTGTTTTTGTGTCGTTCAACACAAGCAATTTTCAGTACATCATTTTCAACATCAATATGGTTAGCAGTACCGAGATTTTTTGTTAGCAGTTCACCACTAACTAAACCTATCAATCCTAAATCACCTTTAATATCAAAACTTTCAGGTGTAACTTTGTCAAGATGGAAAGTATTGTGGCATTTCTCTACTAATCTACTTTCAATAGTAGGAGTAGGGAAGTCAATAACCTTTTTACCGTCAAAAACTAACTTACCTCTTTTATAAACTTGCTGAATGTCAAAGTCCCTAATGTTGTTTACCACTACTATATCAGCTAAGTAACCTGAGGCAATAGCACCTTTATTGTTAAGTAAAAAGTATCTTGCTGCATGATGGGTTGCAACCTTTAGTGCAATAATAGGATTAGCTCCATTTCTGATTGCCTCTTTAACTATGTAGTCAATGTGGCCACCATATAATAAATCATTTGGGTGCTTGTCATCAGTAGCAAACATACACCTTGCATAGTATTTGTCATTAAGTAAAGGCATTAGTGCTTTTAGGTTGTGAGCAGCAGTACCTTCTCTAATCATAATGAATTGACCTTTTTGTAATTTCTCAAGAGCATTTTCAAAGGTTGAACATTCATGGTCAGAATATACACCTGCTGAAATATATGCATTAAGGTTATTACCGGAAAGCTCAGGTGCATGACCATCAATTTTTTTGTGGTGTGCTTGAGATGCAATAATCTTTGAAACTACTTTACTGTCACCATTTATAACACCAACATAGTTCATCATTTCAGCAAGACCAAGAACTTTTTTGTGTTCAAAATATTTATCAATGTCATTGTATTCAAGAACTGCACCACTTTCATCAATTTCAGTAGCCGGTACACAAGACGGCAACATAAAGTGAACATCTAAAGGCAAATTACTTGTAGCCTCAATCATATATTCAATGCCATCAGTTCCCATAACATTTGCAATTTCATGTGGGTCAGTAATAACAGTAGTTGTACCGTGAGAGATAACTGCCTTTGCAAATTCGGTAGGAGATACCATTGAGCTTTCTAGGTGAATATGTGCATCAATAAATCCGGGTAATACAATTTTGCCCCTAACATCAACTTCAACTTTACCGTTATATTTTCCAATACCGGCAATTAGACCGTTAGAAACTGCAATGTCACCTACTAAAAATTCATTAGAAAATACATTTAGATATGTTGCATTTTTCAGTACAAGGTCAGCTTTTTCTCTGCCGGATGCAACTGCAATAACTTGTTGCTTAACTTTCAATTTTCTTTCAATCTTTTGTTCATATGTTTCTGCCATAATAGCACCACCTTTCAAAGATAAATCTTTAAATTAATTATATCATTGTACCTTGTATAATTAAAGTACTTTTACATTAAATAAAGTCTATATTTATGTTTTTTTCTGTACGGTATTTATAGTGATTGTATATTTTTAGCAAATTTATTACTAAATAAATTAATTGGACATATATACTATTTGATATATCTATATTTTTATTATGATATATTGATATTTAAAACAAACAATATGAAAATGTTTTGTACAACTTTTTGATAAATAAAAGATTGCGAAATAAAAATGTACATAAATCTATAAGTGAATTGAAATAAATATAGTGTTTATTATAGAAAAGTTTATTTTTGTTCAATTTTAGTTGTAAAAAGTTCGAAAACGCACTATAATTGATTGTGGAATTTGTATAAAAACAAGTTCAAAAATGTAGCAAAAGCTACAAATAGGAGGAAGAAAATTGAGAAAACAAACAATGAGAGCGTTATCTGTATTGTTATGTGTATTGATGACAGTGTCAAGTTTTTCAGTTCTAACTGCATTTGCAACTGAAAATAAAACAAATAATACACAAACTACAGATGTCAACAAAAATTCAACAGTAGTTGATGTTGATGGTCAAAAGTTCGGTACAGGTGACCTAGGTAAAAGTGATGATGATAATGCTCCTACAATTAGTAGCGAAAATCAGTATTATTCAATTGTTGCTAAGGAAGAAGGTACAACAAAGGCTAAAGCTAAGGCTCAGGCACTTGATGGTGACAGTGATTTACCTTCAAAGGTGGATAATAGCCAAAGTAAGTATTTCCCACCAATTAAGAGCCAAGGCAGAGTAGGTTCTTGTGTTGCATGGGCAGAAACATACTATCAGTTTAGTTATACTCAAAATAAAAAACTTAACAGAACTGCTACTTATGAAAATAGCTTTTCACCTTTATGGACATATAATTTCACTAACTTTAGTGATGATATTGGTTCATATGATAGTGCTACATATAGTGTTTTAAGAAATATTGGTGCACCTACAATTAAAAATTCACCCAATATTACAGATCCTGCAAAATGGACAGTTACAAAAGAGGCTTTTGACGAAGCACAGAAATATAAGTTAAGTAGTTATAGTTATATTTCAACAGGTGATGGTGAAACACCTATTACAAATTCTAAAAGTAGCAATCTAGACACAGTTAAGACTGCACTTATTAATGGGGAAGTACTTACTTTTTCAACACATGCATCATACGGATTTACTTATGGAATAATTCAAAAGAATAGTCAAGTACCGGAAAATACAAAGTATGCCGGACAGTATATAGTACCTTATCTTGTGTCAACAAGAGGTGGTCATCGTATGACTATTGTTGGTTATGATGATGACATTTGGTATGATATTAATGAAGATGGTAAGGTACAAGAAGGCGAAAAGGGTGCTTTCAAGGTAGCAAACTCTTGGGGTGATGATTGGATGAATAACGGATATATTTGGATTTCTTATGATTCAATCAATAGAACTTCATCAGTAAATAATAGTACAGTTTTATCAAATAGAGTAAGAGCTAATTGTATTAATGATATAGCAAGAATATCTGTAAAGCCGGTATCTGATTGTTCAAATATTAATTTAGAATATACACTAAGTTCAAAGAGCCGTAATGATATAGAAATTAAAATTACTGCTAAAAACAAAAACTCTGGTGTTACTTATTCATCTTATGCTGAACCATTTGAAACATATAGTAATTATTATGTAAATAATGATTACTCCTTTGATGGTACAAAAACAGAAGCTAAGGGTACATTTACATACGATTTAAACAGTATAGTTGAAAACTTGAATTCTAATAATGTAGAGGATTATACTTGGACATTTAGTTTTCAGGACACAGATAATAACGACAGTACATTATCTGTATCAGATGTTAAGATTGTAGATAATAACAATAATAAAACATATAAGTCAGATTTAAACGGTACAGTAAAATTAAATGGTAATTCAAAAGATATTACTGTAAATGGTGGCGGTACTACTCCTGATAAGAATGCAGTAACAATTTACTACAAAGGTTACTCATCACCATATATCCATTATCAGGTAGGTGATGGTAACTGGACTACAGTACCGGGTAAAGCAATGACACCTGATACAACAGTTGATGGTTACACACATACATATACAATTGACCTAGGTACATCAGACTATGCTAATGTTTGTTTCAATGATGGTAATAATAATTGGGATAGTAAAAACGGTCAAAACTATAAGTTTAAAAAGGGCACATATACATTTAAAAATGGTGTAATTACACCAATTGAAGTTGATAATAATTTTGGCATTAAGTCATTCGATATTACTCCGGCAGATGGTAAAATTGAAGCAGGTGATTATGTTTCAATGAAAGTAACACTTAAGAATGCTACTTCCGATGCTGTAAGTAAATTCACATATTTAGATTCAAACAATAAAGAATATACAATTTATGACTATGCGAGTGTCAGTGGTTGTTCATGGCAGACTAGTGAAGCCGGTGCTTATAAAGTTAGAGTTTATTCAAAAGAAAGTTATAATGCAAAAGATTATGTAATGGCTGAAAAGACTGTTATAGTTTCACCAAAGAAAGAATTTAAAATCGATAATGCAGAAGTGTTTCCTAGTGATTCAACATATGTAAACGGTTGTGTTAGTTGCTATATTACAGCATCTGGTGGTAAAACTCCATATACATATGAATTTGGTTACACTCAAGACGGTAATACAAAGACAGAAAAAACTACTAACTCTTCTTATTACTTCTATGCAAAAAAGGGTGGTGATATCACAGTATTTGCTAAGGTAACAGATGCTGATGGTAAGACTCTAACAAAAACATTTAAGCCAATTAAGGTAAATACATTAACAATCAAAAATATTGTTACTTCACCAACTTCTCCACAGTATGTTGGTACAAAGATTAATATTAAGGCAGATATTGAATATTCTCAATCAAAGTATGGCAGATATAATTATCTGAAATATGAGATTAAGAAAGATGGAAATGTTGTAGAAACTCTGGAAGATCCATACAATGCTTCAGTAGATTGGACACCAACTGAAGCCGGTAATTATACAATCACTTGTAATATGGGTGATATGTCCGGTCAGTCTGCAACAAAGACAGTGAACTATGTTGTTAATAAGAAAGACACAACTGATAATCTAGTTGTAATTTACTATGTTGGTTATTATTCTCCATACATTCACTATCAGGTAGAAAATGGTTCTTGGACTAACGCACCGGGTTACAAAATGATTGCAACTAACGAAAAAGACGGTTATTCACATAAGTACGTAATCAACCTTGGCGATAAGAATTACGCAAATGTATGTTTCAATGACGGCAACGGTAATTGGGACAGCAACAATGGTAAAAACTATCGTTTCAACAAGGGTACATACACATTTAAGAATGGTGTAATTACTCCGGTAGAAGATGATAAATTCGGTATTGAATCATTTGATATTACTCCGGCTGATGGTAAAATCACTGTTGGTGATTTTATAGATATGAAAGTTAAATTAAAAAATGCTACTTCCAATGCTGTAAGTAAATACACATATTTAGATTCAAACAATCACGAAGTTACAATTTATGACTATGCAGGTGCCAGTGGTTGTTTATGGCAGTTTAACAAATCCGGTACTTATAGGGTTAGAGTTTATTCAAAAGAAAGCTATGGCTCAACTAATTATGTAATGGCTGAAAAAACTGTTACAGTTGCAGAGAAACAACCTCTAAAGATAAACCAATTTAACATTAATTCAAACACAGGTTCAGTTCCTTTCTGTGATAATGTTAATATGTCAGTTAATGCATCAGGTGGTAAAGCACCATATCAGTATGAATTTGCAATGAACCAGTACAATACAAGAACTGTTTTACAGCCATTTTCAACTAAGAATATTTTCACAGTTATTCCTGAATATATTGGTAACTATAACTATGAAGTAACAGTTAAGGACGCTACCGGTGCAACAGTAACAGTTACAAAAAGTATTTATGTTGCTCAAGCTTGTATTGATAATTTAAATATTAGCAGTAGTACAGTAAAAGTAAATGATATAGTTAAATTTAGTGCTGATATTAAGAATCTATCATCACTTGTTACATATCACGATTATACTTATACGGTAACTAAAGATAACAAGACAGAAACACTTACAACAAATAGCGACAGAACTGCTAACTGGACACCTAAGGAAGCAGGAAAATATACAATGCTATTACAAATTAAGCACAATGGTAAGTATATTGCCGGCAGATCAATTGAAGTTACAGTAGACAAAGCTTCAGAAAATGTAGTAACAATCTACTACAAGGGTTACTCAACTCCATATATTCATTATCAGGTAGGTAATGGCTCTTGGACTGATGCTCCTGGTAACAAAATGACTTCAACTAACGAAAAGACAGGTTATACTCATAAGTATACAATTGACCTAGGTACTTCAACTTATGCAAATGTTTGCTTTAACAACGGTAACGGTAGTTGGGATAGCAGAAACGGTCAGAACTATCATTTTGAAAAAGGTACATATACTTTCTCAAATGGTAATATGACTAAGATTGCAGACTAATACTTTTTTACATTCCTCATATAAAACAGAATATATACAATTAAGAAATCAGATGGTGATTATATTGCCATCTGATTTTCTTTTACTATTAAAAAATAGTTCAAAAAGTTTAAGCATATTGCATAAATCATTATAAGAATGTTGGTGTATTATTATTGTAGAACAAGTTTTTATATTATGGTAAAATATAACTATATTAATGTAGGAGGGCTACATATGAGAATAAATAAATTCTTTAGTGTGTTTTTATCATTATTAATGGTATGTTCAATTTTTAGTGGGCTATCAGTATCAGCTACTACAATTGATAAGACTCATACTTATACAGTTGTAGGTGATGCACCGTTTTTAGGTGCAAAATGGGATCCAACAACTGTAGCTGATGATATGGTGATTCAGTCGGACGGTACTTACAAGAAAACATATACAAATGTTTCTAAGTCAGATTGTTACTCAATCAAGGTTACAGAAGATCATGATTGGAGTGTTAATTTCGGTTCAAATCTTGGTGAGAATAACCCACAAGATATTGAATTTTCCGTACCAATGGATAATTCAACAGTTGATATTATTTTAACTTTGAAGGGTACCAGAAACAAAGACGGTAAAGTAATTACAGATGGCTTTGTAAAAGTGCTTGTTGATGGTGTAGATGCACCGGGTAAAGTTGTACCAACAGAAACTACCCATTATGTTGCAGGTGAAGCCGGTCTTTGTAACGGTATTGATTGGGAAAAAGATAATGAAATAAATAAGATGACAAAGAACCAAGATGGTTCTTATGAGATTACATTAAAAGGCGTAAACCCTAAGACAGACGGTACACCATATGAATTTTATGTAACTACTAATGGTCAATGGGAACCTGGCTATGTTTATTATGGTGAGAAAGATCCCGGTTCTGAAAATGCTTTACTAACAATCACAGAACCTAATTCAACAGTAAAAATTGTTTTAACTGCAAAGCTAAAGGTTAGAGTTTATGTAAATGATAAAAAAGTAACACCTGAAATGAGAAAATCTAAATTTGTTACAAGTTTAGGTGGTACTTATACAGGTCCTATAAACAATAAGTCAAAGAGATATTTCTTTGCGATGCCAGAAAAGTGGTTTAATTTTAGCAATGCAACTGCTTGTGCTTTTTGGTGGAGTGGTGAAGATGCTTGTTACGACCAGCAACATTCTTACATAATGAGACCTACTTCTATTAAAACAGATGATGATTCTGTTGTTTATTACATTGATGTTGCAGAGAATGTACATAATATTATATTTACCAACGGTATTGAGGGTTCTGAAAAAAGACCACTAGGTAACGATTATGACCCTAATTATAACAAGAACTTACAAACTTTTAGTATTAATCTGGATAGATACAAAGCAGGAGAGTGTGACCTTTATCCGGATGGTGTTGATAACTTTGACAATATGATTTATGTTGTTAACAGTAATAGTAGAATTTCAGTTGACCCATCGGGTTATTTATACAAAGGTAATTGGTACTATCTACATTCTGACGGTAAGTGGGATACATCAAAAGGTTCTACATACGAAATTCACAATACTAATGTAAAACTTAACACAAGAAGTGCTAACCTTACAGTTGACAATTTTGTTTACTTAGTTCCTACATTTGAAAATGTTAGAACAGAAGCAGAGATTAAGTGGACTTCAAGTAATCCGGAAGTTGCAACTGTGGATAATGACGGTAAAGTAACTGCTAAAAGTGTTGGTGATGCAACAATTTCAATTTCAGTACAAAATCCTGATGATAAAGAACCTGTTGTAACAACTTGTAAAATAAAGGTCAATAATATTGATAGAATTGCAGTAACAAAGCTACCTAATAAAACAGAATATACTGAAGGTGAAGGTTTAGATATTTCAGGTCTTGAAGTTACTGTTTATTACAAGGATGGTACTTCCAAAGTAGTAGAAAACTATACATTAGATTATGACCTTACTAGAGTAGGTGAGAGAACTGTAACTGTACAGCATTATGACTATATAGATACATTTAAAGTAAAGGTGAATCCTAAAGCCGAACCTACTAATCCAACAAAACCAACAGTAAAGAAAGTTACTAAAGTTTCATTAAGTAAGAAATCTGTTACATTATTAAATGGCAGAAGTGCAACTGTTAAAGTTAAGGTTAGTCCAACTAATGCAACTAACAAAAAGCTAAAGTGGACAACTTCTAACTCAAAGATAGCAACAGTAAACCAAAGTGGTAAAATTACTGCAAAAGGTAGAGGTAATGCTACAATTAAAGCAATGGCACTAGACGGCAGTAAAAAATATGCAACTATTAAGGTAACAGTAAAGCAACCTGTAACATCTGTTAAATTAAACAGAAATTCAGCTATCCTAAAAGTAAAGGGCAAAGCTAAACAGAAAACAGTTACACTAAAAGCTACTGCTTATCCAAAGAATGCTAATGTTAAGTCAGTAAAATGGACAACATCAAAATCTAAGATTGCTACAGTTAATAGCAAAGGTAAAGTAACTGCAAAGAAAAAAGGTACTTGTTTTATTTACGCTACTGCAAAAGACGGCAGTAAAAAATCTGCTAAGTGCAAAATTACAGTTAAATAATTAATCAAAAAATATTAAAAAAGCTGACATTACAAAAGTAGTGTCAGCTTAATTATTCTATTCTTTCTAATGTTGATTCTTGCTAAAGTTTAATAAATAATATATAATAATCTTGTAAAAACACTAATTTTTTATTTATTATTATGATAGAATTGGATTCGGTGATTATATGAAAAGGTTAGTTTTAAGAAATATACTTATGTATGTTATTTCATTTGCATTATTTATTGTACCATTGTTTTTCTTTGATTATTTTTCACCACTTTATTTACAATGGATAGCACCACTGTTTTTGATTTATGGAAATGTATCTTGTGATTTAAAGCAAAAGTCATTAATTAATATATGGAGAGTTGTACCGACCTGTGCAGTTATTTTAGGTGCATACTTTTTAGATAATTCATATACAGAATGGTATTACCTAAAAGTTACAAATGAACTACCTGACCCATTTACATATCTTTTGGGTAAGTATTTTTACCTTGCGTCATTTATATTGGTTGTTGGTTTTATGTGTGTATATCAGTTATATAAAATTGCAGTTGAAATGTATAATAGGCATAAAAAATTGAATGTTAAGGAGAATTTATGAAAAGAACAATTACACTAATATTACTGATAGTTATGATTATATCTGTTATGTGTGGATGCAGTAAAATTACCGACAAGGTTGATTTTGACGAGATAGATAAATTATCTATTGTAACTGATAAGGGAAAAGAATATACTCTAAATTCTAACCCAAAAGATACTGTCATTTCAGCTTTAAAAAATGCTGAAAGCAGTAGTGACAGTAATGATTATGATGGTGGATTTTCCATTAACGGATATGTTGACAGTAAAGTAAAATATACCTTTACTGTTGCTAATGAAAATCATATTACAGTTAATACTGATAAAAACTCAGTATATAAAATCTCAGAGAAAGATTATTCTGCTTTGTCAAAAGTAGTTGAAGAAGTTGTAAAATAAGAATTGCTAAAATTATATAACAAAAGTTTAAGCCTCTCTTTTGAGAGGTTTTTTCTTTTGTAAAATAAATCCGTTATGTATCACAAAATTATTATAAAAATTTCTAATTATAAGCAATAGAAAAATAATTATTTAATGTGATATTATGATAATGTGAAATTATTTAAGAAAGGGAAATGAAAATGAAATTCAAAAAGCTATCGGCAATATTAGTTGCATTTTTAGTGGCAGTAA
>ERZ773237.2059-NODE-2059-length-14351-cov-9.052602_pt1 | contig 14351 bp, 9 predicted proteins | sample MGYA00580990_ERZ773237 | MGnify/ENA primary metagenome ERZ773237 (study PRJEB29015, sample SAMEA2737749) | human gut metagenome | biome: human gut; feature: human-associated habitat; material: faeces | place: China | collected 2012 ...
TATCGCAAATCCGAAAATAAGCATCCATAAGCAACCACAGCTCTTGACTGCAAAAATATAAAATTTTCCAATAAATATCGTGATATAAACGCATAATAATCAAAAGTATGGCACGAATTTAACAGAATCTCCACTTTTATCCTTACCTTTGTACATGATATTGGGGAACTATACCCTAACAATTATAAGGAAACGATGCAAATTCAAAACAATACATTGATAGCGGAATGCTCAGCTTACGATTTCAAGGAAATGTTGGAACGTAAGAAAGTGAAGTCATGGCTCAAATCCGTGTCGGCTTTTGCCAATACAGAAGGTGGCAGTCTGTTCTATGGAGTGAACGATGATGGAGTGATTGTAGGTTTGGAGAATCCACAATCCGATGCTGATTTTATCAGTGAAATGATGAAGGCACGACTTGACCCTGTGCCGGAAGTTCAGCTTATTCCGATAGAACACGAAGGGCATACCCTGCTTGAAGTGAAAGTAAAGGCAGGAACGCTTACACCTTATTACTATTATCAGGATGGGACACGTACCGCATATGTACGAGTTGGCAATGAAAGTGTAGAATGCAACTCCCAACAATTACTTTCGTTGGTATTAAAAGGCACGCACATGACATGGGATTCTCTTCCTACCCAAGTGGATGCCGGCAAACATTCTTTCATCATCCTTGCCAATACTTTCCGTGAGCAAACCCATCAAGAATGGAACGACAAGTATCTGGAATCATTCGGACTAGTAACTCCTGACGGCAAACTGACCAATGCAGGATTGCTGTTTGTGGATAATTGCACGGTATTTCAATCGCGTATTTTCTGCACCCGTTGGACTGGACTCTATAAGGATGATGCCATCAGTTCCGTAGAACATCGGGCTAACCTTGTGCTGCTCTTAAAATATGGTATGGATTTCATCAAAAACTATACCATGAGCGGCTGGGTGAAGATGCCAAACTATCGCCTTAACCTCCCCGACTATTCCGACCGTGCCATCTTTGAAGGACTGGTAAACCACCTTATCCATAGAGATTATACTATAATGGGCGGTGAAGTACATATCGACATTTATGATGACCGCGTAGAACTGGTATCACCTGGTGCTATGCTTGACGGTACACAAATTCAAGACCGTGACATATACAAAGTGCCGTCCATGCGTCGTAATCCTGTCATTGCAGATGTGTTCACACAGTTGGATTATATGGAGAAACGTGGTTCCGGTTTACGCAAAATGCGAGAGCTTACAGAGAAATTACCTAATTTCTTGCAAGGCAAAGAACCGCAATATCAAACGGAAGCGACCTCTTTCTACACCACGTTCTATAATTTGAACTGGAACGAAAGCGGAAGAATACCTGTAGAGGAAGTAGCCAACAGGGTAAATAGTACCCTCGAAAAGTACCCTGTAAACGAAGAAAGTTCGGTCGAAAAGTTCGGTGTAAACACAAAAGAGTTCGGTGTAAATGAAGAAAGTTCGGTCGAAAAGTTCGGTGTAAATGCGGATAAGTTCGGAGATACATCGGAAACACAGAAGAAAGTCAGTAAAACTGCACAAAAGATAATCGACCTCGTTATTTCAGATCCTTCAATCACAGCTGATAATATGGCCAACAAGATTGGTGTAACTAAACGCGCTATAGAGAAAAATATCAAGAGCCTTAGGGGTATGGGAATTTTGGTTCACGAAGGTTCAGACAAGGCTGGTTATTGGCGCATTATTGTTAAACCATAAACAGAACAACAAACCTATGGAGACCTCTTTCATACCACTCTTTGCAATCATAGCCGTTTTGATTATCGCCTTTTTGTTTGCCTCTTTGCCACAGGTAAACCATAAAACGCGATACCGAGTGCTTTATGCAATAGCCATTATCATGCTATTAGCTGTTATCCCTATTAGTGAATATATGGCTGGTGGCATACAAAACTCAAGTAACAATTATCTGCTTGTCCTAATATTCGATATTGCAGTAGGATATTTCTGTATGTACATTGCTGCTTTGCTAAAATTCAACGTTCTTAAACGAAAGAACCAAGCATTAGAAAACGCCTTGACAGAAAAGCAACAAGAAAATGTAGCAATCCTATTGGAGCATCAAAACGAAAAACAACAAGCACTCCGGCAAAGAGAGCTTGAATGGTTAGCTGGGAAAATAAAGATGTTTACCGAAGAAGAACAGGAAGCTATTCTTGCCAGTGCTCTATCATTTGCTGAACATGACTTGATAGTTGCTCCCTCAATAAGCATACAACCTAAAGAAACATGTAGTCAGCAAGAACTAATGTACTTTGTCTGCTCTGCTTTTTACAATATGGATAAAAGTCGTAGTGAAGTTGTGGGTTTCTTATATAAAGTTTTTCCTCTCTATTTTCCAGCAGGAGAAAGTGCATTGGCTAAAAAGATGCCGGGATTGGAAAAAGTAAAAGAGAGGAGAGAGAAAGAATGTAATTAGCGCATATTTTCAAACCATAGAATAGAATTAAAATGAATAATACACTTATAGATAATTCCATAGAAGCACTTTCAATGACAACAACATTGAGAAAATGCTTAGCCATTGATGGTATTAAAACAGTTAGTATTGCCACAGGCTATTGGGATATTCCCGGTTTAGCTATACTACAAGAAAATTTGAGGTCTTTCATTGAAAAAGAAGGAACAACGCTTCGTTTACTTATAGGAAAAGACCCTTATATATACGTAAATCAATTAAAGTCACCTAAATATAAAGATGCAAATTATCCGCTGGACTTCATAAAAACTGATATCCACGAACTTAATGTTACTGAGGAATATAAAGATGCTATACGTCTGCTTCTTGATTATTGTACGGAAAACAATGATTCAAAGATTCAGATTCGTGTATTTCGAAAAAATGAAAATGACGAAACTCAATTTTTACATTCTAAGTGTTACATCTTTGACGGAAAGTCAAACGGCATTGGTATTGGTATCGTGGGTAGTACAAATTTTACACAAAAAGGATTACAAGGTAACGCTGAATTAAACTATATTGAAACAGCTCCAAATCAAGTGTTATCGCTTGATGAAATACCTGGTAATAAATCTCATTTGATATGGTTTAATGAAAAATGGGAAATATCTGAACCTTGGAACAAACAATTCTTAGAACAAATCCTTAAATCTGCACCTATAACAGATGACGTGGAAAAAGAACGCAAAAGTGAACAACAATCATTCACTCCATACGAACTATATATCAAATTGCTACAAATTAAGTTTGGTGACATTGTAGACAAATCACTCGGACAACAGATAGAAACTTATCTGCCAGCGAACATCCACAAACTGGAATATCAAATAGAAGCTGTTAAGAGGTGTATCGGCATTATGCACGAACATGGTGGCTTTATGTTGGCAGATGTGGTGGGACTTGGCAAGACGATTATTGGTACGCTCATCATCAAGCGTTTCTTGTCCGTACCAGAAGACGATGGACGAGAACGTAAAGTATTGGTCATTACTCCTCCTGCCATTCAATCGGGTTGGAAGAAGACTATAGCCATGTTCGACAAAAATTCTGACGAGAAGATTGCGCCATACATTGACTTCATTACAACTGGACGCATCGGAAATGTTGCCGAAGATGAGAGCTGCGAAGATGACGATGACGACAGCCGCGATTCTGGCGATTTTGGTGGAACACTCCAAGAAAAGAATTATGGCTTTATTGTCATTGACGAAAGCCATAAGTTCCGCAACAGTGCCACATTGATGTACCAGTCTCTTGATGAACTGATACAGAAGATTTGTTCTAATACAGGGGTATATCCATACGTGGGTCTTCTTTCTGCCACACCGCAGAACAACCGACCAAACGACTTGAAGAATCAGATTTACCTTTTTGAGAGAAACCACAATGACAGTACATTGAAGAAGGCTGAAAGTGGTAATATCGAAAGGTTCTTTGCAGATGTCAACCGAGAATATGAATTGCTGATAGATAGAAGCAACGACATACCAGCAGATGAGCGCCGCCAACGCTTGGATGCCGTGTCAAAGAGACTGCGTGATTGCGTGTTAAGTGATATTCTAGAACGCCGAACAAGGACTGACGTTGAGAAATATTACAAGGATGATATGGAATCACAAGGCTTGATATTTCCAAAAATTGTTGGACCTAACAATCTTGAATACATCATGGATGACGAGTTGGCTCAACTGTTCTCTGATACTATGACAATCATTGCTCCAACGGAGGCAGAAAAGTTGCAGACTGACGAGTGGCTAAAATATTTCCGCTATCGTGCCATTGAATATTTTACTGACCCTGCCAACGAAAGAAAACATACAGGTCGAGGCAATCGTGGTGTCAACGACGTTGCCAAGCAGCTTGCAACCATCATGCAGATTCTTCTTGTGAAGCGTCTTGAAAGTTCGTTCACTGCTTTCACCCAATCCCTGTTGAACCTGCGACGTTACACAGAGAACATGATTAAGATGTGGGAGAACGACACAATTTTCGTTTGTCCGCAAATTGACGTGAACAAAGAACTTGACTATGAAGCCAAAACATTGAAACGTGGTAAACGTGTTTCGTTTAATGATTGTGTAGAAGACATCAGAGCCAAGATAACAAAATTGACGGAACAAGGGCGTAACGAGAAGGGACAGAATGCAGAATATAACCGCAAAGACTTCAAGGAGGAATACTATATCCAACTGAAAGAAGACTTCCGACTCATTTCTAATCTCTATGATCGATGGGCGAAAAACCCACAAGACCCGAAATTTGATGCTTTCAAAGAGAACATCAAGCCAGAATTGTTTAATCCACAAAAGAATACCTCTGGAAAATTGGTTATCTTCTCGGAAGCTATAAACACGGTACAATCGCTTGCGAGAGCGGTAAAGGCAAAGGGCTATAAGGCACTTGTCATTACTGCTGCCAATCGTGATGAGATGGAACATACGATTGAGGAAAATTTCGATGCCAATTACGAAGGTGTCTGGAAGGATGACTACAATGTTATCATTACAACAGAGGTCTTGGCTGAAGGTGTGAACCTCCACCGTGCCAATGTTATTCTGAACTATGATACTCCTTGGAACTCCACTCGCCTGATGCAGCGCATAGGTCGTGTAAACCGTATCGGCAGTAAAGAGCCTTTTGTCTATGTCTATAACTTCATGCCAAGTGCAGAAGGCGATGCGCAGATTCAGTTGGTTCGCAAGGCATATACCAAGTTACAATCCTTCCATGTCCTGTTTGGTGAAGACAGTAAGATTTTCTCGGAAGAGGAAAGTGTGGTACATTACGATATTGCCAAAGCTGTTGACGGTGAAGAATCACCTTTGCAGAAGTATGTATATGAACTGAAACAATACAAGGATACTCACCCTGAACGTTATCTGCAAATAGAACAAGCTGATAAAGACTGGCAGATAGCACAGGCTGCAAGTGGAACGGCATATTTCATAGTAAAAGCACCACACTCTGCAAGGCTTGCAATTAGAATACGTACAGAAGCCGAGGGTCTGTATAACGCCAAAATAATTTCTTTGCTTGAACTGCTTGAAGATATGCGTGTGAAAGAAAATGCCAAACGTGTTCCATTACCAGATAACTGGCGACAGCTTTCGGCAGAAGCCATAAAGACTTATAACCAATACTTTGTCCGCATCAACAAGTCAAGGGCTGGTGACAAGGCTACGGCTGCAAAAGAAATGTTGGTGAAAATTAACAACACACCTAGTTTATCACTACAATCCAAGATTTTGCTGAAAAATGCTCGTAAGTTTATTGACCGAGGAAGTTTTGATATTATCAAAAAAGTATTGGCTATTGGTCAAGAATTAGAAGAGCGGGGGTTACGTCTCTTTGCCATAGAGCAACAAGATATAGACGAGATTCTGGAGCGAGAAATCGGCAAACTCGTAGCCCATGTGGAAAGTAAACAAGGCGAAGCATCTATTGTATTAGGAACCATCAAGTAAACAAATACCCCCATGAATAAGGAGTCATTAAAAGAATATTTAAGCAGCCGATATCAAGGCTGGAGTTCGTTCCTCAACAATGTTATTTTTCCCATTTTCGGTGAAGATGACTTTGAGGATGGTTTTGAAACAGAGCTTTTGGAGAGTCAGCCCGAACGAAGACAACTGGCAGAAGCGACGGGAATACGCAGCATCAAGCAAGTTGGAATGATGTATGTTGGCGTTGAACCTTTACAGATTTTCGATGTGACAGTCAGCGACCGGGTTATGATGGAGCATAACCGTGTGAACATCCAGCGGCTCATCCGTGCTGTCATGGATCAATTCTCTTGTGCCTTCATGCTGTTCCATTACGAGGATGATACTCGTTGGGATTGGCGTTTCACCTATTGCCGAAAGAGTGGCAACAAAGAAGAATCCACCGACAGCAAACGCTATACGTTCCTGCTGGGGCCTGGTCAGTCATGCCGCACGGCAACTGACAACTTCATAGCTCTATACGACAAAAGGAATTCTCTTGAAATTAAAGACATCGAAAATGCATTCAACGTTGAAGCTCTTTCTAAAGAGTTCTTTGGGAAGTACAAGGCTCAATACGAAGCTTTTGTCAATTACATGGTTGACCCTACAAACGGAATGCGTCAACACTTCATTGATACAGGCTTTGACCATACGGGTATGGCTGCTGACAAAATTCGTGACCGTGAGGAAAAACCCATTCGTGACTATGTGAAGAAACTTCTTGGACGCATTGTGTTCCTGCACTTCCTCCAAAAGAAAGGCTGGCTTGGCGTTCCTGCAAGCAAGGAATGGGGCGAAGGCGATCGTGATTTCATGCTGAATATTTTCAAGAATGCAAATGAACGTCAAAAGGAAAACTTTCTTGATGACATATTAGAAGACTTGTTTACAGAAGGTTTAGACCGTAACCGTTCAGATCAGGGCGACCTTTACGACACAAAAGTAGAAGGCTTCCGCAACTGTCGTATTCCATATTTGAACGGCGGTCTGTTTGAACGTGACATTCTTGACAAGAAGCCCAGTCATTTTCCTGCCAGCTATTTTAATGGCCTGCTGACAATGCTCTCGCAGTACAACTTTACCATCGATGAAAATGACCCAAACGATGCAGAAGTGGGCGTTGACCCAGAAATGCTTGGACGCATCTTTGAAAACCTGCTGGAGGACAACAAGGATAAGGGTGCATTCTATACGCCGAAAGAGATTGTGCAGTACATGTGCCGAGAAAGCTTGATAGCATATCTGCAAACAGACATGAGGGAAGAAGACAAGGAGTGTATACGTCAGTTTGTGACAACTCACGATGCATCCCAGCTGGGCGAATTAAAGGAATACATTGATCAGAAACTGTACGATGTGAAGATATGCGACCCTGCAATTGGCTCTGGTGCTTTTCCAATGGGATTGCTGCGCGAACTGTTCTTCTGCCGTTCTGCTATTGAGCCAAACATTGTAGAGAATGCAGCTAACATTAAACGTCACATTATCCAAAACAACATTTATGGTGTTGACATTGAACGTGGAGCAGTGGATATAGCCCGACTTCGTTTCTGGCTCTCACTGATTGTTGACGAAAAGTCACCAGAGGCTCTGCCTAACCTTGATTTCAAGATTATGCAGGGGAATTCCCTTCTGGAGCAATATAAGGGTGTTGACCTTTCAACGATGACAGAAAAGAAAATAGGAGCTGGTGAAAGTCTAACTTTCTTTGATAGCATGTTAGATGTTTATCGCAAAAATCTACGCGACAAACTTACTGAATATTACGCTTGCCCTGAACATGACAAGAAAATGCAGCTGAGAAAGGACATTGCAGATATTGTAAAGCAGGAACTCGTTGAGCAAGGTATTCATATTGATTTTGAAGATATGGACTTGTCTGCAAACAGTCAGTTCTTCCTCTGGCATACCTGGTTCCATGATGTTTTCTCACGACCCTCAAAAGAGGGCTTCGATATTGTCATTGGCAATCCACCGTACGGTGCTAAAATTTCATCTATAGACAAAGCATGCTTCAAACATATATTTACATCTGCTCAAACTATACCTAATATACAAAAAGGATCTTTAGATACTTTTTCGCTTTTCATTGATTTAGGTTACCAAATATTACACACTAAAGGAAATGCAATCTTTATTGTTCCACTAAGTGTTACTGCTTCCGATGCAATGTCAGGACTTCATAGACTACTAATAAATCACTGTGACGAAATCTATGTCAGTTCATATGGAGACAGACCACGCCGTATATTTGAAAGTGCAGAACAACAAGTATCCATTATTAGTTTTAAAAAATCCAGCAACAAGGCCACAAGAATTATGACTACGCATATCAACAAACGCTATTCTGATGAATCTCTGTGGTTACTCTTAGATGACCTAAAGTTTGTAAATGCCCTTCATCATATTCGCAATGGGAGAATTCCAAAGATAGGCAATGAAATAGAATTAGGAATATTATGCAAATTAGAGCGTTGTGTCACAACAATAAAAGATGTGTATAAACGAGAAGGTTTACCTATTTATTACCGGAAGGCAGGTGGTAGGTACTATAAAATAATAACTAAGATTCCTACTCATTCTTCTGCAGAAGGGGAATTGAAAGTCAGAGAAAAATATCAAAGTCTTGTAGGAGCAGCCTTGTCAAGTAACCTTTTCTATTGGTTTTGGCTGATACACTCAGATTGGCATAACCTACGATCATCCGAATTAGAAATGTTTCCTATCCCATTCGAATCATTTTCAGATGAAGAACTTGATAAAATAAATACTTTATATGATACTTATCTTAATGATTTATATTCAAAGAGCCAGACAACTAAAACGGGACTGAAATGTTTTTTTGCAAGACAATCTAAAATGCATATTGATGCAATTGATAAATTTATTGGAGAAAAATATGGTTTATCTGAGATTGAAATAAAATTTTTAATCAATTATGACTATCAATATCGAAATGCTGAATAAGCATTAATTCTGAAAGGAAAGATTATGATAATTGGAGGGATTATCCTCCAATTATCATTCATTCTCCAGCCAACCTAAATTCTAATTCGTAATTTTTGATAAAATCGGTTTCCTCCTGCGTCAATCCGTATAGCGGACAGATGTAGTCATCTATCTCATCAATGATGGCTTTGGAGCGTACAATTTTGTATTCCTTGAATGAATCAACATTATAGGTGGACTCTCCAGAAGTTATTCTGATATTAGCTTTTGCCTCTATGTCAGAAAGATAACGAGAATACAACTTGTCAAGATAGTCAATATCCTCAGCTGAGAGCTGTGGAACTGTGAAATTCTCTATCTCGTATGTCTTCCAATTTAAATTATCAGAAAAGATCTGATAGAACCAAAATGACAAACTGCTACTGAGTATGCAGCCAACAGCATCTGCGATTTTGGAATTAGCGAAATAGATAGTTCTCTCTGCTGATGAACCGGTACTATAATTTGTTACGACTTTGAAATATCGCCCTCCTGCAAACCTATATATGATTGGACTCCCTGAAGTCTTGATAAGAGATCCTAACTTTGTATAGTTGAAGAGTTTGTTTAAGATGGTTTTCTCTATTTCAGAACCTATCTTTGGAATACGACCATAAAGTGTTTGCCCTTTCACATCAACAAATTGCAAATTATCAATGAGCCTTTGTAATTCAAACTCATTCCCTCTTCTGTGCATCTTGGTTGAGAAAAGATACTGACATGGCGTTTCAGTCTTCTTAAAAAGAAGTATCGAAGTGTTTACTACAGCGTTCTCAAAAACAGGCTTAGGACGTACTGCATACGATGATATGTATATGGTATCACAGTTTCCCATCAAAAGACGGTGTACGCCTGTTAGGGAATCACTTGATGTCAAGGATATTGGAACGATATAGGCAAAACTCCCATTCTTCCTAAGCAGATTGTATCCCAATTCTATGAATAGTGTATATGTATCAAGAGACCCCTTCTGTAATCCTCGGATGCTATTTGCCGTCACATAGGTATTCTTATAATACCTCTTTGTTTGGTTGTCGTATTTCGCTCCGTACGGTGGATTGCCAATGACAATATCGAAGCCCTTTTTTGAGGGTCGCTTCTGTAGTACATAGAAATCAATGATAGATACCATACTCTTCCCATCCTTCTTGTTGACAGTTTATAGGCAAATGAAGCCCCGTATAAACGAGATAACGATATAATGTAGTTTTTGATACTTTCAATCTTTTAGATATAACTGTTTTTTCTGTTCCTTTAGCCAATTCTTTTACAATATAATCGTGCTTGTTGGCACATTTGGGATTAAGTCTACAACGAAAGCCACGACAATGTCCGAGCATTGCCCCTTCTGCTTTTTTTCTCGCTAACGCCTCTTTTGTACGTTGACTGATAAGATTGCGTTCAATCTCAGCTGACAATCCGAAAGCAAAGGCAAGGACTTTACTTTGTATATCTTCCCCAAGTCTATAGTTATCTTTAATTGTCCATACCTTACATTCTTTTGTCATACAGATATTCAAGATTTCCATAATCATAAAAAGATTGCGTCCAAGACGTGAAAGCTCACTACAGATGATAATATCATCTTTGCGTACTTTACGCAGTAAACGTCCAAGCTGTCGTTTTGTGTAATTTTTCGTTCCACTAATAGTTTCTTCAATCCAATCGCCAATTGTCAACTCATTATTATTACAGAAATTACTTATCTCAAAACGTTGGTTTTCTACAGTTTGTTTGTCACTGCTTACTCTAATGTATCCGTAAATCATAACTCTTAAAATTATATTAATATACACCAATATAAAAAATTCCTTCACAATTGATTAAAATGTAAAGGGATAAATTGGAGCAAACAGTATATACGTAGAAGCATATACTAATTTTCCCCTTTTATTGCTATCTGCTTTTCTATCAAGTTCTGATTCTGTTCCTTCACTGCCCTATACATAGAATAATACGCAAAGCTCTCTTCCTTATACTTCATACTACTAACAGAAACAGCAACGGCCCATATCATAATAACGACAATGAAGACCATGACATATCGTAGCTTAATATGATAGCCATATATAAACAACCCACTGATATTAGGTGGAATAACGGTTACAGGGCTTTTCAATTCATTGATTTTTGCTAATATCTCATCCTGCCGTTTCAATATACATCGGGTATTAGTTTCGATAGTTATACGATTCTGATTGTAATCGCAAACGTGCCGATAAAGATATTCAAGAAGTTTGGACTTCTGCTTGAATAAATCAATGAGTTTCGGAAACCATAGCGAAAACGGCAATGTGTTAGGCTGCTGTTGCCAGATATGTTTCTTGATCACAGACAAGGCTTCATTCCAGCAAGTACAGAAACTTTTGGCAATTCCAGTATAAATGGTCTTTTCATTGAAATCCGCTTTTACAGATTGTTCTGGTTTAGGAACTGTGGTGTTCTGTTTTTCAATACACACTTTCAGTTCGTTGATACTTTGACGCAAATTCGCAAGATTTGCAGCTACTACATCTTCTTTCATTATCTTCTACGTTTTGTGGTTTTATGAAAAGGTTCGTTTCTTTCGTTGTCTCTGTTTTTATCGTTTCGCCATCCTTGTTCATTGTTGGTTCCTCCACCTCCACTGGGAGTTATGGCTTGATGGGGTTGAATAATCAGTTCTGCTGCCATATTACCCAATGTAGCACAAAGGCTGTTAAAACTCAAATCACGGTCAAGTTTAGAACCAGCCATGCTATACTCATCCTGACTGAATGATATACCACGAATTTTATCAGAATTCTCAGCATGATAAAAACGCATATCTATACCCAAGCCTTTGAGAATGCTAAAAAAGTCATTCCACGAATGAGAATTTGCTCGCGCATCAAGCACAGAAGAACGAAGATTATACTTCCGTAGTTGATGAGGACGCAAACGGCTTTTATTTCTGGCTTTACTATTTTTAGGGGCAAAGTAAAATCCATACTCTTTAGTCAAAGCACGACAAACTTTTGCATTGCATATTCTTTCATTGCTGTCAGAAATAAGATTGCCTTCATTGTCTATCCGATTGAATACCAAATGGCAATGAGGATGTTTCGTGTCGTGATGCCGGGCTATGATATATTGAGTATTACGAATCCCCATTTGTTCCATCCATTTCTTGGCAATCTCCACCATCAGCGCATCTCCTTCTTCATTATCGGGAAAACGGCTAATGTCTTGCGAAGAAAAAGCAAGTGATACGTGTTTCACCGGACTTTTTACTTTCGGGCGCATGGATGCTTGTATCTGAAAAAAATCAGCGATGGCTTTATTACTAATGGTGCAGACTCCTTCGTGTGCCAAAAGTGTGGCACTCTTTTTCTTGTTCTTTTGGTCATTGGCGTAATTCACTATTCCTCCAAAATCGGTTCTTGTTTTAATCTTTGCTATCATGGCAGTTGTTCTTCACTTGGGTGATGATTCTATTGACTTCTGATATGATTGAGAAGCATTGTTGCTTGACAGCTTCCAAACCATAAGTGTGCATCTGGTGGGCAATCTGATTGACATTATTGGCGATACCGGAAAGGTCACGAATAGCCGATACCATTTCAGGACTGATGCGTTGACAGACTTGACAATCCATTGCAGCCTGATGGCAAAATTCATTGACAGACAATCCAGCCTGCTCCGCTTTGGATTGGATATAAATGTAGTCGTTCTCGGTAAACATTACCCGAAAACATTTCGTGCGTTTCTGATAACTCGCCAACTTAGGGCGACCACCAAGTTTCTTATCCTTCATACTTATCTAAACTTTTATGTTCATAAATTGATTTTTTGAGAGTGGCTGTTCTATCCGCTTGCCGCATAGGTTTTAGTGACACTAAAACACAAACTTGCCACTCAAAAAATCTTCCTATATTTCCCTTGTTCTATTCGGCTTAGTTTGCCATCTTTGATAAAGGCTTCTATCCACTTGTTTGCCGTACTTCCATTCTCGCCCAAAGTTAAAACCGCCGCATCATAATCTTTCTTTGTGAAAGTGTCAGGCAACATATTATAAAGGGTGTTCCTTCGTGCATAAACGCCTGTCTCTTGCGAAACGGTATTGAATCGTTTAGACTGATTTCCTGACAAATTCTGATAAATGAATACGGCATGATAAAGCAGGGTGTCGCAAATACTCATGGCTACGGAATAGTCAAACTCATGGCAAACCAATTGTACAGTCTCGTCAGAAGAAGATTTGTGAATCACATTATCCAAATGTCGGACAACGGTCAACACCATCATTATACGATAAGCAATCAGTCCCATCCGTCTGACTACTCCTTGCATCTTGTTATCCACTTCGTCACAACATTCCTCATTCACCCGACTGAGATATTCAATAAAGTGTTCCTGTAAATCAGAGGGAAGAGAAAAGGAATAATTACCCTGCCGTACAAAATTCTCATGTAAATGGCAGAATTTATCTCCCAACAGTTTGAACATGGCATTCTTGGATTGGGAAATGTCGCTTGTGGCAAACACATTTCTTATACCTCGTTTGAAGCGGATAATATAGAAACAAAAGCGACTCATCAATCCGTTCTCTGCATCAGGTATCAATCTTCTTACCTGTTCTGGAGTTCCAGCCAAAGCTACCGATACTCTCGGATTGGCTACTTCACAATACTCTCTATCCTTACGCCTACTCAAACTTACCAATTCATGATGGAATGCCTTTCGCAACACATCGGAGTAATTGCCGTAGTCCGATTTCAAAGTCTGACTTAACGTGTCGCCCTCCGATTCAAACAGCAGCCCGATTCCGTCATTATCTCCTAATATCTTCAAGAAAGAGCTTGCGCTACTATTGGCTGGAATCACGAGCATACGCATGGGCGGTTCAGTTGGCATAGCCATTCCATCGGTTTTCTTACCTTTAATATATGTGTTCATTGCTTCTTTATATTCCTGTTCCAATCGTTTGGAAAGTTCATGCAAATGGCGGTTGATGGGGGCTACCAATTCACGGCATAGAGTCAATGCTCCTTTTCCCATACCGGCATCCGCTACAACAAACAGATAGAGGTTGGGATAAACAATGCGTTCATCGTACACGCCACAAACATTATGAAAGCATACCGACAAACACACAATAGCCCCGATTAATATCGTATCACGGTCATCTACCGAAATGGAATTATTGACAACCTCATTTAGAAAAGGAGGAAGATGCTCAAACACACATTCAGGAAATGTAGGAAGTTCTTCTTCTGATTTTATCCATTTACCCGTTTTACCATTTTGGATATTTGGCAAAATGGATAAATGCTCTTTGAAGAACGGAGCCAATGAGATTCCAGCTTGATTTGCCAAATGGAAGAAAGAACGGATAGTAATGCCTTGCCCTTTGGAGT
>ERZ773237.2074-NODE-2074-length-14261-cov-16.079614_pt1 | contig 14261 bp, 10 predicted proteins | sample MGYA00580990_ERZ773237 | MGnify/ENA primary metagenome ERZ773237 (study PRJEB29015, sample SAMEA2737749) | human gut metagenome | biome: human gut; feature: human-associated habitat; material: faeces | place: China | collected 2012 ...
CTGGCGCGCCAGAAAGTAACCAAAGAGCGCCCAGAGGGGGCTGAAGAGGGTGCAATTCTGGACTTCAGCCCCCTCTGGACTCCCCCCGCCTCTTCCATTTCTTGCGGGAAAGAGCAGCGGCGGCTGTCCGGCTTGTCGGCACTTCCCTTGCGCTGTTTTTCGTGTGGAAAATACAAAATTCGCACTTGTTTGCGCAAAAAGAGACAGCGGCACAGGTACACACGCATTTTCCCGTCTTTTCGCTGTTCTCTGCATTTTGCGGCAGCGGTTTTGCGGAATCGTACGGTTAATACTGCGTCGTGACCCCGTCAAGGCAGCGCCAGTACGCCTGATTCGCTTCCAGCGTCACGCCGTCCTTGGCGAACAGCTCGTCCACCGTCAGCAGCATGAAGCCGCGCTCCTCCAGCTTCGGGATGAACATCTCCGTCGCCTTGGCGGAGTTGATTTTCATGTCGTGCATGAGGATGATGCCGCCATCCTTGGTGCTGGCGGCTATGGTGTTGGCGGTTCGGTAGGCATCGGGGCCCTGATCGCCGCCGCTCCAGTCCTGCGCCTCCGCCGTCCACTGAATCAGCGGCCATCCGACGCCGTAACTGCCCATGCGCTGCCACTGTCCACCGGGCGCGCGGGCATACGCCGGGGCAATGCCGATGGCGGCGATATGCGCGCGGTTGACCTTGTCGTACATGGCGCGGAACTTGCCGCCCTGCTCCTGATTCGCGTACAGGTGCTCGTAGAAGTGCGTCGCAATCGCGTGCCCCTCGTCGTGCTCCTGCCGTGCCAGATAGGCGAAGTCGCTGACGCGGCTGCCGACAAGGAAGAACGTCGCGCGCGCGCCGGTTTGCATCAGCGCATCCAGCACATGCGGCGTAATCCACTGGTTCGGGCCGTCGTCATACGTCAGCGCACAGAAGCGGTACAGGCTCGCGTTGTCCGTTTGCCGCTGCGCTTCTTCGGTCATGTACGCGCGAATCTGCGGATAGTACAGCGTCGCCTGCATCAGCTGCGGATGATTTTCATAGACCGACGGCAGCGGAATGACCAGCGACATGCCATAGAGCATGAAATCCGCCTGAGCGAGATTTTCGCAGAGCGCCTCGACCGCCGCCGCATTGGGCGTTTCGTCCGGATAATAGGCGTTTGCCGCGTCGCGCACCGCTTGTTCCAGCAGCTCCCACGCGGGCGAATCCGCCGGGAAAATGTCGGCAAGGGTGATTCGCTGCCCAGTCAGCATATCGTAGGTGCGCGTGGTGAACCGCACCTGCTGCACCTGCCGATGGTACTCCAGCCGCGCCTGCACCATGAAGCTCATCCAGCTCATTCCCGTCCGGCTGTGGAGGATGCGCACGCTGAGCGCGCTGTTCTGCGTGCGCTCCCTGCCCGGCTTTTGGAGCAGGGGCGACAGTTCCGCCGCATAGTCATCCGCCAGCGCGTTCAGCTCGGCATCCACCGTGCCCAGCGCGGTTGTGATGTGCCACACGCTGATGGACGCGCCGTTTTGCGCGGTGGATTTCTGCTCGGTCATCGTCACCTGATGGCAGGGCTGAATCGGCGTGCCGTCCGTTTCGGCGGATGCGACCGTCACCATACACAACGAAAGAAGCAGGCAAATCCATCCCAGAAGCAGTCGCTTTTTTCCTTTTTTCATGGGCGGATGCCCTCCTTTCGCGCAGTGTTATACTATTTCCAGATAAGAATGCGCCAAGATGTGCCGCGAATTTTTCATTCTGGCTAACGTGAATGAAACGCAGCGTAGCAGCGCTACGCTAAGTGGAATGAACGGACGCCAGAAGGGAAAAGGCGCAAGCAGATGGCGCAGATGAATCTGGAAATAGTATTACCCCTCCGCGTCCGACAGCCCCGTCAAGCCCTCCTGCGTCCGCAGGTTGACGTAGCTGTTAAACACCTGCTCCACCTTCTGCGGATTCTCCTCGACCACGAATGTCATGCCGCCGTCGTCCGTCGGCTCGATGCGCGTCACCAGCACCTGCTCCTCGCCGTCGGGGTTGTCTTCCATCTCCAGCAGCACGGCATATTCGATGTCGTCCAGCGGAATCACCGCGCCGAAGCGGAAGCGCATCACCGTGCCGTCAGGGGCGGTCAGCTCAATCAGCGGTTCGCCCATTTCTTCCAGTTTGCTGCCCTCGTCGTTATTCGTCATCGCCGCTGCCCTCGTTCACCAGCTGGAGAAACTTGTCGAACACCGCCTGCTGAACGGCCTCATCTTCCACCTGAATATAGCTTTCCGTGCCGTCTTCTTCCTGCGCAACCTGCATGATGAACACCTCGCACTGCCCGTCCTCCGGCGCATCCGCCTCAGAGAGCGCAATGTACAGTTCGCCCTCGTGCTCAATCGTCGCCAGATGCTGGAAGCGAATTGGCGCGCCCGTCTCGTCGTCAATCAGTTCAATGATGTTGTCCTGTTCTTCCATTTTCGCTGCCTCCTGTTGCTGCTGGTTGCGGCAGGTGTCCAGATACTGCTGCAAAATCACCGCCGCCGCTACCTTGTCCACATTGTGCTTGCGCTCCGCCCGGTGCATGTTGCCCTCGATGAGCGCGTTCGTCGCGGTCACGGTCGTCAGGCGTTCATCCTGATAGACGACCGAAAGCCCCGCTTTTTCCAGCTGTTCGCAAAATGCCTTCACCTTTTCGGACTGGAAGCCCGCCGTGCCGTCCATATTCAGCGGCCAGCCGGAAAGCACCTGCGTCGTGTCGTAGCGCTGGCAGATTTCCACCACCTTGCGCACGTCCGGCCCGTAGCCGACGCGGTAGATGGTGTCGATGGGCGTGGCAATCAGGCGCGACGCGTCCGAAACCGCCACGCCGATGCGCGCGTCGCCGATGTCCAGCGCGATAATCCGTTCGTTCATGTTTCTTTACTCCGCGTACTTTTCTGCGCCCTTGCCCGCCACCGCCAGGCACGGCTCGGCGGTCAGCACCTTGTGCGCCACGTCCATCACCATTTCCGGCGTCACGGCTTCGATGGCGGCAATCGTCTTTTGGTGGTCGGTCGGATGGCCGTTAAGCAGCGTCGAGCGCCCCATCGCCTGCATCCGGCTGCCGGAGCTTTCCAGCCCCATCAAATAGCCCGACCGAAGCTGCGTTTTGCTGTCGCGGAACTCCTTGTCCGTCATGCCGTCCTTCAGGAAACGCTTGAGTTCGCTGTCGATTTCCTCCAGCACCTTATCGCCGTTTTTCGGGCTGATGCCGGCGTAAATGCCGTATGTGCCGATGCCCTGATACGAGTTCGGGTAGGTGTAGATGGAGTACGCCATGCCCAGTTCTTCGCGGATGCGCTGGAACAGCCGGGAGGACATCGCGCCGCCCAGCACGTTGTTCATCACCGCGACGGAATACACGTCGTCCGTGCCGTAAGCGAATCCCGGATAGCCAAGGCAGATGTGCAGCTGCTCGGTGTCCTTTTCCTTCACAACGCGCCGTCCGGTCAAAACCTGCTGTTTCGGCACAACGAGTGCGCTTTCGCCGCCCTGCCAAGTGCCGAAGTATTTTTCCATCAGCGCCTGCACCTGCGCGGGCTCATAGTTGCCCGCCAGCGCCACTACCGTTTCTCTCGGCAGGTAGTGCTTGTTCTTGTAGTCCATCAAGTTGGCGCGGGTGTACGCCGCGACCTGTTCCGCCGGCCCCAGAATCGGCTGCCCCAGCGACTGTGTGCCGAACTGCGCCTTCGCCAGCAGGTCATGCACCAAATCTTCGGGCGAATCCTCGTCCATCGAGATTTCTTCCAGCACAACGCCGCGTTCCTTGTTCAGCTCCTTCTCGTCCATCGTCGCGTTCATCACCATGTCAGCGATGATGTCGATGGCGAGTTCGATGTCCTCGTCGATGACCTTGGCGTAGCAGCAGGTGCAGTCCTTGCCCGTGAAGGCGTTCAGCTGCCCGCCGACCGCGTCCATTTCCTCGGCAATCTGCCGGACGGTGCGCTTCGTCGTTCCCTTGAAAATCATGTGCTCAATGAAGTGGGAGAGGCCGTTTTCTTCCGGCGTTTCCATCATCGAACCCACATGCATCCACGCGCCGATAGACACCGACCGCAGATGCGGCAGGCGTTCCCCCAGCACACGCAGGCCATTCGGCAGCACCCATTCATCACGCATACATTCATCAGCTCCCGCTACGTTTTTCAGTATGCTATCCATTTGATTCCTTTCTGATGCACAATTGCATCGTTTCGTACGATTCCCCCGAAAAAGCAGAAAATTCGCAAAAGCCCGGTGCAATCGCAGGGACTTTTGCGAATTTCTATGATAATCCAGTTTTCTAATGTTCCAGTTACGACCTACTATGCAAGTGGCGATCGCCGAAGGGGTCAAGGGGGCGATCGCGGACTTCGTCCGTTTCCGTTGCCCTTTGGTCGCTCCCGCAGGAGCGAAACCCTCTGCTGCAAAATCAGCCAATTATGCAGAAGTCATTCAGCCGGATGGCATTCATCCGTCGAAAGGTTGTCGGAAACGCGATTAGTTCCGACCATCCCGGCGCGGAGGACGCGCACGGAAGCCTTCCGCACGACGCGGGGCAGCCGCGGCGGTGTTGTCGTAGGTGATGTCGTTGCGCACGAGGTTCACACGACCCTGCGCGTCGATTTCCGCGACCTTCACTTCCAGCGTGTCGCCAATCTTCACAACGTCCTCGACCTTCTCCACGCGGTGGTTCGCCAGCTTGGAGATGTGAATCATGCCGTCCTTGCCGGGCAGCAGCTCGACAAACGCGCCGAAGTTCATGATGCGCACGACCTTGCCCGTGTACACCTCGCCGACCTCGATGTCCTTCGCGATGCCCTCGATGATGCGGCGCGCCTTGTCGGCAGCTTCTGCGTCGGGGGTGGAGATGAACACGCGGCCATCGTCCTCGATGTCAATCTTCACGCCGGTTTCGGCAATAATCTTGTTGATCATCTTGCCGCCGGGTCCGATAACCTCGCGAATCTTCTCCGGATTGATGGTGAAGCGGACAATCTTGGGCGCGTACTTGCTCAGTTCCTTGCGCGGCTCGCCGATGCAGCTGAGCATCTTTTCGAGGATAAACAGGCGGCCCTTGAGCGCCTGCGCCAGCGCGGTTTCGAGAATCGTGCGGTCAATGCCCGCAATCTTGATATCCATCTGGATGGCGGTGATGCCGTTCATGGAACCAGCGACCTTGAAGTCCATGTCGCCCAGGAAGTCTTCCAGGCCCTGAATGTCGGTCAGGACAGCCACCTTGCCGGACTCCACGTCCTTAATCAAGCCCATCGCGACGCCCGCGACCGGCGCGTGAATCGGCACGCCCGCGTCCATCAGGGACAGGGTGGAACCGCACACGGACGCCATGGAGGACGAGCCGTTGGAGGACAGGATTTCGCTCACCAGGCGCATTGCGTAGGGGAACTCTTCCTCAGAGGGGATGACGGGCAGCAGTGCGCGCTCCGCCAGTGCGCCGTGGCCGATTTCGCGGCGACCGGGGCTCTTGAGGCGCCCCGCTTCGCCCGTGGCGTACGGCGGCATATTGTAGTGGTGGATGTAGCGCTTGAAGTCCTCGCTGGACAGGCCATCCAGCACCTGACCCTCGCTGGTAGAACCGAGCGTGGTCACGGTCAGCGCCTGCGTCTGACCACGGGTGAACACGGCAGAGCCATGCACGCGCGGCAGCACGCCCACTTCGCACCAAATCGGGCGGATTTCCGTCACGCCGCGGCCATCGGGACGAATGCCCTGCTCGATAATCTTCTTGCGCATGACTTCCTTGTTCAGGTAGTACAGCGCATCGGCGATTTCGGCTTCGCGCTCCGGGAACTGCTCCGCCAGCGCTTCGATGGTTTCCTGCTTGACCTGCGCTTCACGCGCCTGACGCTCCTGACGGTTGAAGGTGTCAAACACCCACACGCACTTGTCGTAGGCGAATTCGCGCACGGCCTGCTTCACGTCGTCGCCAGTCACGTTCAGCGGCACTTCGACCTTTTCCTTGCCGATTTCCGCCACAATCTTGTCCTGGAACTCGACGAGCTGCTTGATGTACTCGTGGCCGAACATGATGGCGTCGAGCATCGCCGTTTCGCTGACCTCGTTCGCGCCCGCTTCCACCATCATGATGGCGTCCTTCGTGCCGGCGAGGTAAACGTGCATATCGCTCTTTGCGCGCTGCTCTTCATCGGGGTTGATGACGTACTGCCCGTCCACGCGACCGACAACCACCGCGCCCGTCGGGCCGTTCCACGGAATTTCGCTGACCGCCAGCGCGATGGACGAACCGATCATCGCGGGGATTTCCGGCGGCACATCCTGCTCAACGCTCAGCACGGTCACAACAACCTGCACATCGTTGCGCATTCCCTTGTTGAACAGGGGGCGCAGCGGGCGGTCGATCAGGCGGCAGGTCAGGGTCGCCTTTTCGGTCGGACGGCCTTCACGCTTGATGAAGCCGCCGGGAATCTTGCCCACAGAGTACTGCTTTTCCTCCACGTCCACAGCCAGCGGGAAGAAGTCCACGCCGGGACGGGGGGTCGGCGCCATCGTCGCGTTCACCATCACGACGGTATCGCCCAGATGCACCCAGACGGAGCCAGCCGCCTGTTCGCAGTATTTGCCGAATTCCAGCGTCAGCTCGCGGCCCGCCAGATCCATGCTGTACTTTTTGCTTTCCATTGAGAATCTCCTTATACTCAGTCGTAGAAAGGCAGCCATCCGCCTTCCTGAACCGCCCGGAGATGCTATCATATGAAAACCCCCTGAATCAGGCGATTCGGGATTTTCAAGGGATAACATCTCCAGACCCTGCCCATGTTCTGCGCCGCCTTGCCGCAAAAAGCCGCCGTGAGGAGGAATGCACAGGGGGATTCTCCCCTGCCGCGTGTCTCCAGACGGCGGCTCTTGCGCGCAAAGCCGCCGTTTCGCTGCGAAAATTACTTACGCAGGTTCAGCTTAGCGATCAGCGCACGATAACGCTCGATGTCGGTCTTCTTCAGGTACTCCAGCAGACCACGGCGACGGCCGACCATCAGCAGCAGACCACGGTTGGAGTGGTGGTCGTTGCGGTTGGTCTTCAGGTGCTCGTTCAGGTGGTTGATGCGGTCGGTCAGCAGGGCAATCTGCACTTCGGGAGAACCGGTGTCGCCTTCATGCTGAGCGTAGGTGGCAATGATTTCGCTCTTGGTCATGGAATTTCATCCTCCAAATTTTTATTTCGGGCAATGCCCGTGGGCAATCGCCTGTTCACGCAGTGCGCCGTCGGAGTCTTCGGTCGTCCGCGCAAACGGTTCGCAGACCCATCCATTATTGTATCAGATTTTTTCCCGTTTGTAAATGGTTAATTCGCGCCTTTCGGGAAAATTTCAGGCAATTTGCCGGGAAAATTAGTACGCTTTCGCGAAATACATGACCTTCTTCGCCTTTTTGCCGCAGCAGACGCAGGTATCGCCGAACCATTCCTTTTCCTGGTCAAAGGGCATATTGCGGGAGGATGCGTTGAATTTCTCCTTGATTTCGTCCTCGCACGCGCGTTCACCGCACCACATGGCCTTCGCGAAGCCATTTTCGACGGCAGCGCCAAGCTCCTCCATGTTGTGGACGACGTGGGTCTTTTCGTCGCGGAACTTCTTCGCCTGGTCAAAGAGCGTCTTCTGAATGTCGTCCAGCAGCGCCTTCAGTTCTTCCGCCAGATTTTCCAGCGGCAGCGTCACCTTTTCGCACAGGTCGCGGCGGAACACGGTCACGACGCCGTTTTCGAGGTCGCGCGGGCCAACTTCCAGCCGCACCGGCACGCCCTTCATTTCCCAGTCGTTGAACTTGTAGCCTGCGGAGACCGTGTCGCGGTCGTCGAGCTTGACGCGGATGTCCGCCGCCTTCAATTCCTCAAACAGCTTCTCGCATGCCTCCATCACGCCCGGCTTGTGCGCCGCAATCGGCAGGATGACCGCCTGAATCGGGGCAACGCGCGGGGGCAGGCGCAGGCCGCGCTCGTCGCCGTGGGTCATGATAATCGCGCCAATCAGGCGGGTCGATACGCCCCAGCTCGTTTCCTCGGCGTAAGTCAGCTTGCCTTCCTTGTTCTGGAACTGAATGCCGTACGCCTCGGCGAAATTCGTGCCGAAGTTGTGGCTCGTGCCTGCCTGCAGCGCCTTGCCGTCCTGCATCATGGCTTCCATGGAGTACGTCGCGCGCGCACCGGCGAACTTTTCCTTCTCCGACTTCTGGCCGACATACACCGGCAGCGCCATCACGTTTTCCGCCACTTCCTGATAGACGTGCAGCATCTGCATCGTTTCTTCCTGCGCTTCCTCGGCGGTCGCGTGGATGGTGTGACCCTCCTGCCAGAGGAACTCGCTCGTGCGCAGGAACGGGCGGGTCGCCTTCTCCCAGCGCATGACGGAGCACCACTGGTTGTACTTCATCGGCAGGTCACGCCACGTCTGCACCCACTTGGCGTACATCGTGCAGAAGATGGTTTCAGAGGTCGGGCGCACTGCCAGACGCTCCTGCAATTTTTCCGTGCCGCCCTGCGTCACCCACGCCACTTCCGGCGCGAAGCCTTCCACATGCTCCGCCTCCTTCAACAGCAGCGATTCCGGAATCAGCATCGGGAAATACACATTTTGATGACCCGTTTCCTTGAAGCGCTTGTCCATTTCCGCCTGAATGCGCTCCCAAATCGCGTAGCCGTAGGGGCGCACGATCATGCAGCCGCGCACGGGCGCGTAGTCGCACAATTCCGTCTTGAGGATAACGTCGGTGTACCACTGGGAGAAATCCTCGTCGCGGGGGGTGATGTGGGTGACAAATTCCTGTTTCTTTTCCTTGGCCATGATTTTTTCCCTCCATGATTGATGATTGATGATTCGAGGCGATACTATTTCCTGATGAGAATGCGCTAAGATGCGCCGCGAATTTTTCTCGCTGGCTAACGCGAATGAAACGCAGCGTAGCAGCGCTACGCTAAGTGGAATGAGCGGACGACAGCGGGGAAAAGGCGCAAGCAGATAGCACAGGCGAATCTGGAAATAGTATGAGAAAAAGCCTCCGCCTCTGCTGATTTTGCAGGGACGAAGGCATTGCGGATTGCATTGCTTCGCGGTACCACCCGGCTTAGGGCAAAGGCGGATGTTCCCCCTTGTCCTCTCTCTTGCGTCCGCTCTCGGAGACGAACCGGCGGGGATTAGCCGCAGCTCCCGGTCGGGATGACGCGCCCGCTCCCCATGCGCCTTCCACCGCCGCGCACTCGCTTTCCAGGGGCAATTCCCGCGTCAGAACCGTTCATCGCTCTGCTGTGATTATACACCACGCCCGCCACAAATGCAAGCACTCCGCGCAAATTATTTCCGCACCAGCACACTCATTCCGAATTATTTCTTCCCCCACAGCGGCCGCGGATACTCGCCTTCCTCTGCCTTGCGCAGCATCGCCTTGGCGACGACTGCCCTGTCCTCATGGTAGGTCACGCCGTACCAGCGGTCGGGGCAGGTCAACACGCGCGCCGTCGCCCGGTGGCGATCAAGCTGGCGGCTGACGGCGGTCGGCAGGTAATACTCCGCCTTCATCGGGTTGTTCTCCATTGCCTCGTTCAGGAAGGGCACGAAGCCCTCCGCCAGCGCATCCAGAAAATCCGGCGTAAAGCCCCAGCAGTTCATGCTGACGGTCGTATCGTCCGGCAGGCGGCGGTACATTTCGCCATCCTCCGTGAACAGCGGACCGTCGCAGCTGGCGATAATGTGCGTGCGCTCGCGCACCTCCTTCAGGAAGCCGAACTCGTTGACCGTGCACACGCCGCGCGACACATAGCCGTTCTCCGTCAGCGTATTCTTCAGCGCGTAGCCGACCATGAAGTACTCGCCGCGCTTGCCCCGCAGCGTCCGCAGGTACTCATACGCCAGCTTGAATGCGCCCGCGCCGTAGTAATCGTCCGCGTTAATGACGAGGAACGGCGCATCGAGGAATTCGCGGCAGCACAGCACCGCGTGCCCCGTGCCCCACGGCTTCACGCGCCCTTCCGGGACGGAAAACCCCTCCGGCAGCTTATCCAATTGTTGGAAGGCATAGTTTGCTTCCATCCCCGCCGGCACGCGCGAACCGACCATCGCCTTGAAGGCATCTTCAATCTCGTGCTTAATCAGGAACACGACGCGGCGGAAGCCCGCCTGGTACGCATCGTACAGGCTGTAATCGAGGATGACCTCGCCGTCCGGGCCGACCGGATCCAGCTGCTTCAGTCCCCCGTAGCGGCTGCCCATGCCCGCCGCCATCATCACCAAAATCGGTTCTTTCATGGCTGATTCCTCCTGCTGATGAGTTTTTCCTGCCGCCATTATAGCGCGAATCCGTAATTTTTACAATCTGCAAACGGAAAAAACGCGCTATCAGGTTGCGCAAACCAGAATTTTGTCGTATAATAGATACTGATTTAGAATGCAAGGAGGAACATTCCTCATGGACTTTTTGAAAACGCTTCTGGCGTATGTCGCGCTGACCGTCGCCTTCTCCGTTCAGGAAGGGCCGCTGCCGCAGGATGTCCCGACCCCGACGCCCCTGCCGCCGAACGTGACGGCATCCCCGATTCCCAACGCGCCTGCCGCGACCGACGTGCCCACCGCCACGCCGACGGCCTCGCCCATCCCCGAACCCACGATAACGCCCAACATGGGCTACAAGACCGTGCAGTGGCAAGACCGCGGCTCAGGCGTGCTGAAGGTGCAGAAAAAGCTGATTGAGCTGGGCTATCTGGCAGAGGGCGAGGATGACGGCGCGTACGGCAGCAAGACGACCGCCGCCGTCCGCCGCTTCCAGAAGGCGAACGGGCTGTCCGTGGACGGCATTGCGGGTCAGGCGACGCAGACGCGCCTGTTTGAAGACCCGAACGTTGTGCCTTACTCCCCGCCGACCGTGCCGCCGACGGCGACCCCGACCCCCGCGCCGGAAACGCCCGCGCCGAGCGCCGCGCCCACGGCATCTCCGGCGGATGATCTGCCTCTGCCAGGCGCGTCCGGCGATTTCCCGGTGGATACGGTGACGACCGAAGCGCCGGTATATACGCCGGATGGCTTGACGCTCCTGCCCAACGGCAGCATCATCCTGGGCAACGGCGGCGCGACGCTGACGATGACCGTCACGCAGGATGGCGTGGGCTACACGCGCCGTCCGAGCCTGTGGGTGAACACGGTAGGCAGTCCGGTCATGTCCCTGCGCGAGCTGGCGGCGTGCATCGACGACTGGCAGCTGGAAGTGAACGAAAGCGGCGTGTGGGTGCTGTCCGCGGCAGGCTACACGGTCGTCATCCGCGAGACGGACAGCGGTTTATCCGTGATGGTGGACGGCAGCGCAGTTGCGATGGAATCCGGCGCCGTCCGGCTGGACAACGGCGAAATGTACATCTCCGACATGTTCCTGCGCACGGCGCTCCACGCGACGACCATCTACGACAGTGACGAACAGTCGCTGATTCTGTTCGTGCGGAACAAGTCCGTCAGCACATCGGCAGACTGAAGGTAATTCGGTGGTTTGTTCGCGATTCCGCGAAAAGCAAAAAGAACCGCCCGGTACATCTGTGTTTGGCAGATAACCGGGCGGTTTTTTAATTGTACTCCACCGTCTCCTGATACGCCTTATACGTCGACGTGCAGAGCAGCTTGCGGTCGACTTCCTTGCCGTTCTGATACCAGATTTGGTAGGTTTCCACGACGTAGCCGGTGCGCTTTTTGATGGTCGTCTGCTGCGTACCGGCGGCGAGTTTCGTGTTCTGGACGTACTTGGTGTCGCTCGGCGGGTCAATCGTGCGCGTGACGGTGCTTTCCAGGTCAATCGACACGCCATCGGGCAGGAGCATCCCGTAAATTTCGACGGTGCACTTCTGCTTGGAATAATTCGCGACGATGTAAATCGGCCACTCGGTATCGTTCTTGAACTTGAAGTCCAGATTCGGCCAGTTGACCGTCGCGTCCATCCCCTTCTGGACGTAGGAACTCGGCCACGCGTGCGGGCTGCGGTAGACGATTTCCAGATTTGCGCGCGCGACGGCGTTGAAGAGCGTCGAGCTGGTCTGGCATACGCCGCCGCCCACCTCCGGCACGCTCTGCCCGCCGGAAATCGCTGTTGCTTCCTTGTAGCCCTTCGCCGCCGTGCGCTGCCCCGTCGCCTGATTGAAGGAGAACGTATCCCCCGGCGCAACCTTATAGCCGTTGATGGCTTGGCAGGACAGGTCGATGTTCGTGTTGCGGTTGGAATTGCTGGTGGTTTTCGTCGTGTAGGTGGAAATGCGCCCGAACTTGCCCACAATCTGTGATTTTGTCACGTCCGCCAGCACCGTGTCCGACTGCAAACGCAGGGACGCGGTGTAATTGCCCATGTCCAGCACGCCCGTGAGCGTCTGATACACGCTGTTGGCATCCAGATACGCGCCGCTGATGTCGCTGTTGAAGGTGAACTGCTTCGTCGCCGGGTCAAAGGACTCCACCGTCGCGTTGACGGGCGTGCAGGTCACATCCGCCGCGATATTCTCCGCGATTTTTCGCACGGCATCGCGGTCGTAGGTGATTTGCGTCTGAAGCGTCACGGGGCTTTGCTGCATCGCGCGAATCGTCGCGACGCGCTCGCTCAGCGGCGTCCGCCCCGAACCGCGCAGGGCGGTTGTGTTCCCGCGCCCAGCGGCATAGGCAACCGCCGCCATCTCGCTCACGTTGCGGTAGAGCGGCACATCGTAACCCGTGATGTCGTAGGTGTACGCATCCGCCACCACATGCAGGTTCACGCTGGAATTGTCCACGCCGCCCTGCCCCAAGGCGCTTTCGGCGTCCGCGCGGGTCATTCCGCCAACGTTGATGCCGTCAATCGTCACGCCGGGGAAAATGCGGTCGGTGTTGACCAGCGCGACCGCCTCATTGAAATTCGCGATTCGCTCTGCGTCATACCGGATGATGCTGCCGTTGACGAACGCCAGTGTCGGCAGCCCGGCCAGCTCCATGCCCAGCATCTGCGGCGCGGCAAGCAGCAGCAGCCCCGCCGTGCACGTCAGCGAAATCAGCATGACAAGCAGCCATAGGAAGGTGCTGCTGCGCTTTTTGCGCCCCTTGCGCGGTTTGCGTGTCGTTTTCCGCTTCGGCGCGGATGGACGCTTGCCCGTGGGGGTGCCGCGCGTTTTGGGCGGGGCGCTCCGGCGCGCTTCCTCTTCTATCAGCCGCTGTGAGCGTCCCTTCGGCTGGCGCATGGCGGGCTGGCGCGGCTTCGTCTCCGGCGCCAATTTTTCCGTCAGGCGCGTCTGCTGGCTGCGGCGCGGGCGCTGCGTTCCGCCCGAAATGTTGCTCATGTCATTCCTCCAAAATGGATTCCAGCCCTTGCACAGCGGCTGCTGCGGAGGGCTGGGTGTGATTTACTTGCTGTTTTCCTCGTTCCGGTGTGCCATGTGGTAAGTCAGCGTCTGCAAGCTGTCCGTCAGGTGAACATTGACCACCAGCATGTCGTCCGGATGGGTCAGATCGGTCGGCGCGAAGTTCCACACCGCGCGGATGCCGCAGGCGTAGAGCTTGTCCAGCGCTTCCTGCGCGACGCGTCGGGGCAGTGCCAGCACCGCAATATCCGGCATGTTCTCCTTCAGGAAGTTCGGCATTTCCTCCATGCTGTACACGGGGATATCGCCCACCGGCACGCCGATTTTCTCCGGGTCGTTGTCAAACATCGCCAGCGGCCGGAAGCCCTCGCGCTGGAACGTCGGATATTTCGCAATCGCGCAGCCGATATTGCCCGCGCCCACGATAATCTCCGTATGCTCACGGTCAAGTCCCAGAATTTCGCCAATGTGCATTTTCAGATCCGACACCTTATACCCGTACCCCTGACGTCCGAAGCCGCCGAAGCAGTTGATGTCCTGCCGAATCTGCGACGGCGTGAGGTGCATCCGCTCGCCCAGCTCCTGCGACGAAATCTGCTCCACACCTGCGCTTTCCAGTTCCCGCAGATGCCGATAATATCCCGGCAGCCGACGGATTACCGCGTCAGACACATGCCCTGCCATCCTCATTCTCCTCCAGTGCATTTGTTATCTTGGGGCATTTTCGCCCAATTCCTTCATGTGAAAGGAATATCAATCTGATTGTAGCACACTTTTGGGTTTTGTGCAACCTTGCTGGAAAGATTCCGGGGATTTTTTCGCGCTTCACAGCTGTCGTGAAAGGGGGATTTATCGGATGACAGCCGATATTGCTGTGATATGCAGGCAGTTTTTTCTTGCTGCTCCAGTCGCCTCTGCGGAGGCGATGTTGTTACTTTCTGGCGCGCCAGAAAGTAACCAAA